>Ga0075480_10001319_pt1 | contig 15687 bp, 12 predicted proteins | sample DEB08_DNA_7_FD_81590 | JGI IMG/M metagenome (GOLD analysis project Ga0075480, IMG submission 81590) | Aqueous microbial communities from the Delaware River and Bay under freshwater to marine salinity gradient to study organic matter... | ecosystem: Environmental > Aquatic > Marine > Coastal ... | reverse complement strand
GAATCAACTTCATCTCCTGGTGATGTGCTCGGTTTGTGCTCTGGGTCAGGGTCGGTGACGCATTACCGCGGATCACTTGAGATTCGAGACACATCAAGTGGTAACCGGGTCGTCAACGACGTGCTGGTTGAAAATTATCTGCGAGGAGTTGTCCCCCGAGAAGTTTCAGCCTCGTGGGGAGACCGAGGCGGCGGGGCAGGAATGAATGCGTTGCGAGCACAAGCTGTTGCGGCCCGTTCGTACGGTGTGCAGCAGGCCCGATATGACTATGCCGGAACCTGCGATACCTCCTCGTGTCAGGTGTACGGAGGAGCCGCAACTCGAGCGACTGCGAGTGCATCGGTGACCGCTCTCGAACGACCCCAGACCGACACCGCAATTAGTGAGACGGCGGGAAAGGTGCGACGTTGGCAAGCAATTAATGCTCGCAATATGCCAGAGAAAGACATTGTCTCTACCGAGTTCTCAGCCTCTAACGGCCCGCAAACTGCCGGTGGCTACTTTCCAAGCGTCCCTGACTTAGGTGACGCCGTGGCACTCAATCCAAACCACCGTTGGACTCGAATTATCTCGGGCGACGAAGTTCGCAGCCGGTATCCCGATGCAGACCTCAGTCGTGTCACCACGGTTGTCGACCCAGAGTCAACTTATGTGGGGATCTATGCCAACCGTGTTCGACTCGGCGCGTCAGAATCTGGCGGATCAGACGTGTTCGTTAGCGCGTGGTCGTTCAGAAATGCCTTCGGTCTCCCTAGCCCGGGCTTCACCCTTACTCCGCTACGCCGAAGCATTGAGTCGGCAACAGGTTTTGCGTTTATCGGTGACTCGGTTGGAGAGAGCATCACCGAAGCGAGTTATGGCCAAGAATTACCGCTGATATTGAACGGAGTGTTTGCCACAGACCGGTACGACGCAAAGTCCTCTCGTCGAACCGTCGGTGGTTCGATCGAGCCCGATGGCATCGGTGCGGCTCGCCTTGTTCCGAATGGCACAGGTCTCGTCGTCGTGGAACTTGGCTACAACGATGAAGCCTCAGCCTTGGGTGACCGTATCGATGAGATGATGTCAGAGCTTGCTGCTCGGGGAGTGTCACAAGTCGCTTGGCTCACAATGTCTGAACGTCGCTTGAGCGGTGATCAACCTCGTTACGCGCTTGCGAATGAGGCAGTTCGGGATGCTCGGGGCCGCTGGCCACAGCTCATCGTGCTTGACTGGGACGCCGCGAGTGATGCTCCTGAACAAGATCGCTGGTACTCAGATGGGGTTCATCTCACCACGACAGGGCAGGCACAGTTTGCGCTCTGGCTCCGAGATGAAATTCTGTCGATCGCTGACCCGTCATGGGTAAACGCAGGCGAACTTGAACATTTTGTTCCGGTTTCACCACGTCGAATGCTCGACACGAGGAGTGGGCTGGGGGCCTCTCAGGCGGGTCGTATTGAGAATGGCACCATCGAACTTCCTCTCGCCGGTGAAGGGCCATTGCCGGGCACAGGAGTTGAGGCGGTGTGGGTCAATGTGACTGCCGTTGATGGGAAAATTGATCGCTATGGCGGCTTCGTCACGGCCTATCCGTGCGGCTCGATACCCGACACCAGCACGTTGAACTTTGGACATCGTCAGACCGTCGCAAACTCAGCACTGGTGCGTCTCTCGGATACGGGATCGATTTGCTTATACGTTTTTGGATCCGCGGACCTTCTCGTTGACGTGTTCGGATACCTGCCTGCTGGTTCCTCATTTGACGCTTTGCGTCCCCAGCGCATCATCGATACGCGCAGTGGTCTCGGGGTGTCCGAGAAGGGCCCTATCGAGAATGACGCAATTTCGGTTCGAGTAACTGGATTTGGAGACGTTCCAGAATCTGATGTCTCGGCCGTGGCTGTCAATATCACCGTTGATGGAGCGATCGCCGACGATTATGGGGGATTCGTCACCGCATATGGGTGCGGCTCAGTTCCTGATGCCAGCTCATTGAATTTTGTGTCAGGCCAAACGGTCGCGAACGCTGCGATCGTCCCAGTTGCTGAAGACGGAACGATCTGTTTCTCAGTCAACGATGAGACCAATCTCATTGTTGATGTTGTGGGCGTCATGAGGGGCGATGCTGGCTTTATCGCACAGACTCCTAATCGTGTGGTCGATACCCGCAGAACGACGCGTGTTGGAAAGCTCGATGGAACTGGAGGGCCCCTGGAGGTTCAGGTCGCATCGCAGACAACAATCGAAGGAAAACGAGTTGTTGCTGCGTCATTCAACTTGACTGTCGTTGGTACAGAGACCAATGAATATGGTGGATTCGCCACCGTGTACCCATGCGGAACGCGGCCTGATGTGTCGAACCTGAACTTCACCAAATCGAGCACCGTTGCCGGAGGGGTCGTCTCGCCCGTTGACCGAAATGGGCGAGTTTGTGTGTACCTGTATGGAGCGGCAGACGTTCTGGTTGACGTTAACGGTCTGATCACCTCCTGATCTTCATGTCCCAATTGGGTGGAACTGGGTGCTCGTGGCCTATCGTTCGAGCATGGAACTCAATGGAAGCAGTGCAGTAGTAACCGGTGGCGCATCTGGTATCGGCGCAGCGGCAGCCCGTCAGTTGGCAGCCAAGGGCGCGAAGGTCGTTGTCGCAGACCTCCAAGAGGAAGCGGGTAACGCAGTTGCCGACGAAATCGGCGGCGCGTTCTGCAAAGTTGACGTCACCAATACCGACGACATCATTAACGCCATTGAGATGGCAACGAGCATGGGTCCGTTGAAAGCACTCGTGAACTCAGCTGGAATTGGCTGGGCACAGCGCACGGTCGGTAAGGACGGCAGTTATGACTCCGCCGCAAACCTCGAGGCATTCGCTCGCGTGATCAATATCAACCTCATCGGAACATTTGATTGCATCCGCCTCGGCGCAACGGCAATGAGCCGGAACGAGCCGGATGAGTTTGGTGAGCGCGGCGCAATTGTCAATCTTGCCTCTGTAGCAGCCTTCGACGGTCAGATTGGTCAGGCTTCGTACTCGGCATCAAAGGGTGGTGTTGTTGGAATGACACTTCCCATCGCTCGTGACCTTGCGGCTGTTGGCGTTCGAGTAAACACAGTGGCTCCAGGCTTGATTGATACGCCGATTTATGGTGAGGGTGAAGCCAGCGAGCAATTCAAAGCGAATCTTCAGCGCGGAGTCCTGTTCCCTCAGCGTCTCGGCTTCCCTGACGAGCTCGCATCAATGGTGGTTGAATGCATCACCAATAGCTACATGAATGCCGAAACCATCCGCGTTGATGGTGGCATCCGGATGCCACCGAAGTGATGTTTCGGCGTCGGCAAAGCGGCCGGCGCCTACATTGCCTTCACATGTCCACTTCTTTGCAGTCAGGTGGTGTAGTCCGCGTTAATGCGGACATAGCCGTCTGTGAGGTCACAGCCCCACACCCTGGCGATGCCGTCATTGATTCCAAGTGAGACGTGAATGAGCACTTCGTCTGCTCGAAGATACGACGACAGGTCTTCGAGTTCTCGTTCAGATACTTGGCGAGGAAATAGTTCCTTATTGCCAATCCGGATCACCACATTGCGTTGATCGATATCGTCATCGTTTACCTTGCCAACGGCCATCGCAATGCGTCCCCAGTTTGGGTCGGCTCCGTGGACAGCTGTCTTGACAAGTGGCGAGTTCACAATTGACTTTGCGACTCGACGTGCCTGTTCGGCATCTCGCGCCTCATCTACGAGGACCTCAATAAGGGTCTCTGCGCCTTCTCCATCAGCGGCGATCTGCCGTGCAAGGTCTGTGCACACTTGTAGGAGCGCTGCCTCAAACGCACCAAGGGGAACCTCGCCTGTGGCGCCGGAAGCCATCACCACGGCAGTGTCGCTTGTCGAGGTATCTCCATCAACTGAAACGCAGTTGAACGTTGAGTCAGCGACGCGGCTGAATACGGAATGGAGATCCTTGGACGAGATATCGGCGTCTGTTAGTACGACTGCGATCATCGTTGCCATATTCGGTTCGATCATCCCGACACCCTTTGCAACCCCCGCCACGACGGCACCAGTTCCATGAATTGGAGCAATAGAGGTTTTCTCGACCGTGTCTGTGGTCATGATTCCTCTAGCTACATCGTCAAGATGCGCAGTCCACTCATGGTCAGCAATCGCAGCAAATCCTGCCCTCACCCGATCCATTGGATAGGGGCGGCCGATGACCCCAGTGGAGGCGATGAGCACGTCTGTTTCTTCGCATCCGATGAGACTTGCCACGTGTTGAACGACCTCGTGGGCGTCACTCATTCCTTGCTCGCCGTTGGCCACATTTGCGTTCTTTGAGATAACGACCATGGCAGTCGCCCGCTGATCGGCGATGTGGGCTCGACTTACCGTAACGCTGGGGCCGACAAACCGACTTTGAGTGAACACGCCCGCCGCAGCAACTGGATGTTCGGCTGCTACGACAACAAGATCGTCGGTTGAATCCTTGATGCCGATGTTGGTCACGATTGCGCGAAACCCGGCCGGAAGTGAAAAAGGTGATGGGGTATTCATATTGGTGGCCTGAAGCGGAAATACTAGCGATTCCTGAAATCTGAATAGGGCGTATCGCTATTTGCGGGCGTTGAGAATGGCATTTGCGCATCGGCGCCCTGAATAGAGCGCGCCTTGAATCGAACCAGTATCACGATGATCCCCACAGACAAAGACGTGTTCTTTGACTTCGACAGTCCTCTTTGGAGAGAACGCGGGTGACTGATCTGGCTGACCGTACGCAATGTGGTCAACCCGGAGGGTGGTCCACCCGTCGATGGCCTTACCCCACCACGATGTCAATTGCGCTCGAGCCTGTTGCTCGAGGTCGGCCTTGCCGTATCCAGGAGCGGCGGCAGCGATGAGGTGTCGACCTGGTGGCGCGTAGCGGCTCGACACGTTCGACATCACGGCCACATTTGCAACGGGGCCCGAACGTTCGCCGTCGAGAACGATGAGTCGCCGTTTGGTGGGCGGTTCTGGAGCATCAAACCACACACAACCCGCTGACCGTGGCGTGGTTCGAGGTTGATCGAGTAGATCGGCTGCGGTGTTCCCATCGGTTGCGATGACCACTGAAGATGCGCTGATTTCGCCTGAGTCGACACGGACTGCTTGTGATGACACCGAGCGGACTGGCACCTGCAGGTGAATCAAGTGTTCTGGAATCTGTTGAGCAAGCTGTTGAGAAATTGTCTGCATTCCGTGACGAGGGACTGCGGCGCTTCCTGAGAACAGCATCTTCAAGATGGTGTCAAACATTCGAGCACTGGTGTTGAGACCAAGGTCTAATTGAATTCCTCCTACAAGGGGGCGAAAGAATCGATTGATGAATGTGCTCGAAAACCCGAGGGAGACGAGCGCATCAATGGTTGCCACGTCGGGTCCCCGAAGAAGAGTAGGTACACCCGTGCGCGCGAGTCGGTATCTCAATGTCAATAGCCGAACGTAGTCACCCGGGGAACCAACCGCCTGCGAGACCGCAGTGCGCAAGGTTGGAGTGAGAGACGAAGGTTGCTTTAGCGGGTCGCCCAACTCAAACTCGCCTCGTTCGGTATGGATAAGTGCACCCGGGTCAAAGGCCTCAAGTTCAAGAGCATCGATATTGAACTGGCGTTCAAGCTCTGGATATGCGGTGAGAAGAACCTGGAAGCCGCGATCCAGTAAGAATCCGTCCACTTCGTCAGTGCGAACACGCCCACCAACACCATCACTCGATTCGATTACCACCACTGGAAGACCGGCGCCGTGAAGGGTTGCGGCGCACGACAGGCCTGCAAGGCCAGCACCAACGATGACGACTGGGTGATCTGACGAAGATCGCATCTCAGTCAGAGTAGGGCGGCGAATGCCTCATCCAATGTCGAATGGGCAAATACGTATCCAGACTCCTCGAGTTTCGTGGGAAGGACACGCTGTCCAGTGAGAAGTAGCTGTTCGGCGAATTCGGAACCAACGAGCAATTTTGGAGCGAACGCTGGCACGCTAAAAAGAGTTGGCCGGCGAACAGCCTTTCCAAGAGCTGCAGTGAACTCGCGGTTAGTGACCGGATTCGGCGCGGTCAAGTTCACTGGGCCGTGCAGGTCGCTGGTGAGGAGGTGTGAAATGGCGCCGACTTCGTCATCTATTGAAATCCAACTTTGCCATTGGTGCCCTGAACCAAGCCGGCCTCCCAGTCCAAGTTTGAAGAGTGGCAATAGTTTTTTCACAACGCCACCTTTTTTCGACATGACAATCCCCGTGCGGAGATGTACAACTCGAACCCCGGCAGATTGCGCCGGAGACGTTGAAGCCTCCCAATCAAGACAGATGTCGGCGAGAAATCCTGTGCCGTGTTCGCTGGATTCATCGACCGTGTCGTCTCCGCGGTCTCCGTAGATTCCGATCGCTGATGCGTTAAGGAGCGAGCGCTGCTTGCCATCACTCGACAACTTTGCGAGTGAAGCGGCAAGGAGGGACGTTGTTGCAGTTCGGCTCTCGAGAAGAGTTCGGCGGTAACTCTGAGTCCAGCGGCGGTCGCCGATTCCTGCTCCTGAGAGATTGATGACAGCATCGGCCTCCGAAAGAACGTTGTCATCCACATGGCTAGAGGACGGGTTCCATTCAGATTCGTTCTCATTCTTGGGTGCTCGCCTGACAAGGCTGATGACGGTGTGGCCCTCGTGTCGTAGGTGGTCCTGCAGCGCAGTCCCGACGAGTCCAGAGGCTCCTGAAATGACGATTTGCATAGCCTGAACTTAGGGGTGAATTGATAGTGAGAGGAGACGGAGCGATGAAATGTTCGCTAGAGAAGCGCCTGAAGTTGATCTGCCTCAAAGACTCCTCGAATGAGTTCGGTGGAGCCGTCAGGGCGAATTAACACCGCGGCAGGCTGGTACGGAACCCCAAAACGTTCGTAAATAGTGCCCGACGTATCGTCGATATTCGGGAAGGTGAGCCCGCCATCAGCGATAAAAGCCGAGTAGGTCGCTTGATCACCTGACCAGGCGACCCCAATAATCTCGATCGAGTCGCCCCAACGTTGTGATGCCTCCTCGACCGAGGGGGCTTCTCTCATGCACGTTGTTCAATATGGTGCCCAGAACCACAGCACCACTGCCGAGTTTGAATATCCGGCAAGGTCGATCGATCCGCCCCCGATGAGCGGTGCCGTCCAGTCGTATGCAACGGGGGCTGTTGCTGATTTCTCAGGTGATAGCGCTGTCGCCGCCGACTCGGCCTCTGGACGAGACGGAGTGGAGGTCGATGGTACTGGTTCAACTGCAACGGTGGGCTCAAGAAATTTGTTTGAAACCCCATCCCCATCATCTGTAGCGCACGCCGAGCCCAGAAGAGCAAGGACCCACACAGTTGAAGAGGCGAAGCGATACTTCATGGCTGAAGGCAAAGGTACAGAGGTATCTCAAAATTCTCCATCTGTGCGTAACCTGACAGCTGTGAAAACGAGGACGTTGTTGCTGTTGTCTGTCGGGTGCGCGGTGGCGATTCTTGGAGCCGGCATTGGGCTCGTGTTTCGAATTGGCTCGACGGGTGAGACGTCGGCCCCGATCGAGTTTGGGGTTCGCGCTGAGGTGGGGGACCTCAACATCACGGTTCTTGACGCAGAACGGATAGGAACTCAACAGCACATCAAACTCACGTTGTCGGGTGTCGACGATGGCGCCGTGTCTGACTCCTTCGTGGTGATCAGCAGCGGAGAGCAGGTGATGGCTGAGGCAAACATGTGTGCTTCGTCCACCGAACTCAGTCGGTCCTGTGAGGTGGAGTTTGTGCTTCCCGATGAAACGTCCGATCCAGCTGTGCTCCTCGTCACACGCGGTGAAGAACGTGCTCGTTGGGTATTGGCTCCAAGCGCGGACGCGATACCGTAAGAGGCGATGTCTGAGAACTTTGACCTAGTCGTCATCGGTGGCGGCCCCGGGGGATATTCGGCCGCTCTGTATGCCGCATCTGCTGGATTATCAGTTGCACTTGTCGAGAAAGACAAACTTGGTGGAACCTGCTTGAACAGAGGATGTATTCCGGCAAAAGCGTTTCTTGAGACAGCGGCAGTCCATCGGCACGTGCAGCACGCATCTGACTTCGGAATCGAATCAAGTTCTCCGCAGGTGCACTTCGATGTCACTCAGGCTCGCAAACGCAAGATCGTTGACGGGTTAGTTGCTGGAATCGGCTCAATGTGCAAAGCCCGTAAGGTAACGGTGCTGAATGGTGAAGGTTCGCTTCGCCCAGGGCGCCGTGTCGACGTTCGGCACGAAGATGGTTCAACGACAGAAGTCACCGGGAATCATGTTCTTCTCGCGGCAGGTTCTTTGCCAAGGACAATCCCTGGGTTCGAGCCAGGTGGCCCGATTATGACGAGTGATGAGGTGCTCGAACTAGAAGTCGTTCCTCAGCGCATCGCGGTGATCGGTGGTGGCGCAATCGGTTGCGAGTTTGCTTCAACGTTTGCCGATCTTGGTGCTGAGGTGACCATTCTCGAAGGTTTGCCAAAGATTCTTCCCGGACTTGACTCAGATGTTGCGAACGTCGTCGTCAAAAGTTTTAAAAAGAAGTCAATAGACATCCGAACTGGCGTGAACGTCACGGGCCATACCCCTCAATCTGATGGCACCACGGTCGTTCATCTTGCCGATGGCGGTGAACTTGCTGTCGACGCCGTCATCGTGTCGGTCGGAAGGCGCCCGAATAGTGCTCCACTTGGTCTTGAGGCGACGGTTGTCACTGTTGATGATCGGGGCTTTGTGACGACGGACGAGTACTGCCAGACAACCGAAGCGGGTGTCTATGCAATTGGCGATCTCATCGATAGCCCACAGCTCGCGCATGTGGCTTATGCCGAAGCAGTGATGGTCGTGAAGCACCTGCTTGGTGAGCAACCGCTGCCAGTCGATTACGACCGAGTGCCGTGGGCGATTTACTGCGACCCTGAGGTGGCGTGGGCGGGTCCCGGTGAGGATGCGGCAAAAGCAGCCGGTCTCGATGTCGTTGTCGGAAAGCACCCGTTCAAATTCAATAGCCGAGCACAGATCGTCGGTTCAACCGATGGCATGGTCAAAGTGATTGCGAAGAAGAATCCAGACGGATCCGCTGGTCAAGTATTGGGCGTTCACATGGTGGGCCCATGGGTGACTGAGCAACTGTCTGGTGGTTATCTTGCTGTGAACTGGGAAGCAACAGTTGAAGAGGTGGCGGCTTTTATTCAGCCTCATCCGAGTTTGAGTGAGTTGTTCGGTGAGACAATGCTCTCGATGACTGGACGTTCGTTTAACGGCTGAGCGCCGGTGTAGCAATCGATTTCGGAGAACACAATGGCAGATGTAACACTTCCTCAACTCGGTGAAACGGTCACCGAAGGCACCATCACTCAGTGGTTTAAGAACGTAGGTGATGTTGTAAGTGCGGACGAGCCGTTATTTGAGGTCTCAACAGACAAGGTTGATACTGAGGTGCCAAGTCCGGTGAGTGGAGTGGTCACTGAAATTCGTGCCTCCGAAGGCGACACCATTGACGTTGGCACCGTGGTTGCAATTGTTTCCGATGGCGAGGTCACGCCTGTCGCTGCAGCGGCGGCGGAACCCAGCCCTGCGCCTATACCGGAACCTGCTCCAGCACCGGAAGCTGCTCCAGCACCCACGCCGGAGCCAGCCGCTGCCCCAGCTCCCGAGCCAGCGGCTGAGCCTGCTCCGGCTCCAGCGCCGGCGCGAGAACCCGCTCCTGCGGCGCAACAGTCGACCTCGCAAAATGATCCCCGTTTGCTATCGCCGGTTGTCCGTCGACTGGTGAATGAGCACGGAATCGATTCGTCATTGCTGACCGGCACCGGTCCCGGTGGCCGCATCACTCGGGAAGATGTCCTTGACCATCTCGACAAGGTTGGCTCTTCAGCATCGGCCCCTGCCCCTGCCCCTGCCCCTGCCCCCGCGCAGGCTTCGGCCCCTGCCCCCGTGCAGGCTTCGGCCCCTGCCCCCGCCACCCAGTCGGGCGGACGAGAGACGATTGTGCCGTTGTCGAAGATTCGTCAGTTGACTGGTGATCACATGGTTGCGAGTAAGTCAACCTCACCACATGCATTCAGCGTCGTTGAGGTCGACTTTGCCAACGTTGATCGAGTGCGATCAGCGGTGAAGGCAGATTTCCGTGCCACTGAAGGGTTTTCGCTCACGTACCTCCCGTTTATTGCTCGAGCCCTCGTCGATGGACTGCAGGAGTTCCCTAACTTGAATGCGAGCGTTGTGGAGTCTGATCTAGTTGTTCACGGATATATCGATCTTGGAATTGCTGTTGATCTTGGGTACCAGGGTTTGATTGCTCCGGTCATCCGAGGAGCGGAAACGAAGCGTTTAAGGGCGATTGCACAGGAGATTCATGATCTCGCTGATCGTGCTCGCAGCCGACGCCTCAGCCCGGATGAGATTCAAGGCGGAACATTTACGATCTCAAACAACGGCTCTGCAGGGTCTGTCCTGACGATGCCAATTATCAACCAGCCACAGGTGGGCATTGTCTCGACTGATGCGATTGTGCGAAAGCCAGTTGTAGCAAATCTGTCCGATGGTGGAGAGGCCATCGTCGTGCACCCAGTCGGCAATCTTGCGATGAGTTGGGATCACCGGGCGTTTGACGGAGCGTACGCAGCAGGCTTCTTGCTGCGAGTCAAAGAAATACTTGAGAGTCGCGATTGGGCGGCAGAACTCTGATCAAGAACGAGCGGCCACTGCGGGTCAGATGGCTCGGCCGCGTTCCATACATCGAGGCGCTCGAACTGCAGCGGGGGCTTCACCGCGGAACCGATTCTCATCTGTTGCTCGTAGAGCATGACCACACATTTACCTATGGGCCTCATGCAAATCTGAACGAGCATTTGAAATGCAAACCGTCAAATGTTGGAGCGCAGCTCATAGCAGTGGATCGAGGCGGCGATATTACGTACCACGGGCCAGGCCAGCTCACTGGCTACCCAATTCTCTCTTTGACGGCTGGCTCAGGCCCGTTACGACACGTGTTGGCGGTAGAGGATGTACTCATCACCGCATTGCGTGAACTTGGTGTATCTGACCCCGGGCGACTTCGGGGGTACCCAGGTGTCTGGGTTGATTCCACATCTGACAATCCCCGAAAGATTGCCGCAATCGGTGTGCGTGTTGCACGAAAGAGAACGATGCACGGTTTCGCCCTCAACGTGACGACCGATATGGCGTACATGCGTGAACACATCGTCGCCTGCGGAATCCCTGATCGACCTGTCACCTCACTCGCTGAAGAGGGGATCTCCGTATCAATGGAGGATGTTGTTTCAGCAGTAACGCGCGCAGCCGAAACACAGTGGGGAGATGGCGGTGTCGACCGTCAAGATGTGCAGTGGCGAACTTCGACAGCGGATCTCTCTCCGTTTTCTCGTGGCGCTGGGCCAGGAGAACCTGTTCGATTGATGAGACGCGCTAAGTCTGCGGGGCTTGATGAAGGGCTGTCACTCTCAGAACGCAAACCAGACTGGTTGCGGCCGGTCGTTCATCACGGGCCAGAAGTGTTAGCCACGCGAAAGGTCCTGCGAGAACATGAGATGGTCACGGTCTGTGAGGATGCTGGCTGTCCGAATCTCTCTGAATGCTGGTCGCAGGGAACTGCAACCTTCATGGTGCTCGGTGATCGTTGCACGAGGGCCTGCGGATTTTGTTTGGTGGACACTTCCAAACCTCAAGGTGTCGACGGTGGCGAACCGTCACGAGTTGCTCGGGCTGTTTCGGCCCTTGGGCTTCAACATGCAGTGCTCACGATGGTGGCACGTGACGATCTTCCTGACGGTGGGTTTGGCCACGTGGCGCGGTGTGTCGAAGCCATTCGTCAGCATCAGCCTCAAGTGACAGTGGAAACCTTGGTATCTGACGGCGCTGGAAATACATCGGCATGGCGAGAACTTTTCGTCTCTCGTCCCGATGTCGTGAATCACAACATGGAGACTGTTCAGCGGCTTCAGCGTGTCGTGCGACCCTCAGCCGGCTATGCGAGAAGTCTTTCCTTCCTAGCTGCGAGCAAGGCGGATGGCTTGCTCACTAAATCAGGTTTGATCCTTGGCCTCGGTGAATCAGTGGACGAAGTCACCTCGCTGTTGACAGATCTTGCAGCACTTGAGGTCGATATTGTCACGATTGGCCAGTACCTCCGGCCGACCTCGCACCATTTGCCGGTCGCTCGATGGGTGGAGCCTGCCGAATTCGCTCATTGGAAAGAAGTTGGAGAGTCAATGGGAATTCGACACATTGAATCCACCCCATTGACGAGATCCAGTCATCACGCCGCTGAATCGGTTGCTGCCGTTCAGGTTTCATTGGGTCGCACTTCAATATCGTCCGAAAACCATGTTTGACTAGAGGGATGGCGACAATGCTGACATCGATCGACGAGTATGCGCGTCGGCTATCCAAGGTGCGAAGCGCGATGGTGGCGCAAGGCGTTGACACGGTGTTGCTCTCCGTCGGTCATGATCTTCCGTATCTCACCGGGTACACCGCAATGCCGCTGGAGCGTCTCACCATGTTGGTGCTTCATGTTGATGGGGTGCCACTGTTGTTCGTGCCGCGTCTTGAGGCCCCTCGTGTTGCTGAGATGCCAGAACTTTTCGAGATTGTCCCCTGGGATGAAACGGTTGAACCCTTAGATCTCGTCGCCGCGGCCTGTTTGGGGAGCTCCACAATCGCAATTGGCGATCAGACCTGGGCACGATTCGTTGTCGGGTTGAGCCACCGACTTCCAGGCGTTCGTTGGGAACGTGCTGTCGGCGTGGTGGGAGACTTGCGAATGAGGAAATCCTCTGCGGAAGTCGACGCGCTGCGAGCTGCAGCCGAGGCGGTTGATGCGATTGCAGCTGAACTTCAATCCGGGCAAATACCGTTGATCGGACGTACCGAGGCAGAGGTTTCTGCCGATCTCTCACAACGAATTCTGGCCCGAGGTCACGAGAAGGTGAACTTCGCCATTGTTGCAGCAGGGGAGAACGCGGCGAGTCCACACCATCATCCCGGCAGTCGTGTTATCGAGGCTGATGAAGTCGTGTTGTGCGATTTTGGTGGAACGATGAACGGCTATTGCTCCGATATCACCCGTTGTGTTGTTACCGGAGAAATACCTTCAGAGGTTGCCGCCGCATACGAAGTGCTCATGTCTGCGCAGTCAGCTGGCGTCGCCGCAGGCCAAATTGGCGTGCGTTGCGAAGAGGTTGACTCGACGACAAGACAGATCATCTCCGATGGCGGCTACGGCGAGTACTTCGTGCATCGCACGGGGCATGGCATCGGAATGGAAGAACACGAGGACCCTTACATGGTGTCTGGCGACGTTCGGCTGATCGAGGATGGCTTTGCCTACAGCGTCGAGCCCGGCATCTACATACCAGGTAAGTGGGGACTGCGCCTCGAGGACATTGTCGTAGCAACGCCCGAGGGGCCACGCAGCCTCAATCAGGCTGATCACAGTCTGCATGCAGTTTCAGCGTGATCTAAGTGCCGCCGATTGCGAAGAGCGTTTGATCTACCTCGTTGGAGTACTCCGTGAGTTCGATAAGAAGGTCCGGACCCGCATAGTGGGCAAGCACCCCATCTCGCGTTACGCAGTAGACCTTTGTGCCACCGACGACCGGGACAGAGACGCAATTTGTGTCGGCATTCGCAAATACTGCAACGTATTGCTCGGTGGGACCGATGTTTCGGCTGGCATCGATTCGGAGGCGTTGTGCGGTTGCGCGGGACCAAAATTGGTGAGTGATCTGGACATCACTTACCTTCGTGTCATCCAGGCCCTGAGTGCATGTTGAGTTTGACAGCATGCACGTTCTGGTGCTGCCGGTTTCAACGAGGTAGCGGATGTCGCCAATGGTGACCGAACGTTCCCGCTGCTTCTGAGTGACAGATGCGTTGACGGCGACGTTGCCGTAGTTCACGGTGATCCTATAGTTCGCCGTAAATTCGGCTGAGTCCGCAAGGTCGAATGCATCTAGCACTGCCACGATCCCTGCATCATTGACGGGGATATCTGCCACAAGAGTGGGTCGAGGACCGGTCGCGCATGCTGATAGGACTCCTGCGCTTGCAATAAGAAGGACAAGGTTCTGGATCCGCATGTTGAAATCAGGCTAGGGGTTGACGGCTCCAACCTGTTGTCGGACAAGAAAGGGATACCCTGCCTCTGGTGAACACGGCGCCAATCACCCTTGAGGCTTCGACATTCTTGTTGCAGTGGGCCACCGGCGGAATGCTTCTTGGCTGGGTGACAACGCGTCGGCGTGAGGTAAGTCTCGGCTACGGCTGGATGCTCCGACTTTCGTACGGGCCACTGGCACTTGGAGCGGTAATCGCAGGTTTCCGCTATGGATCTCAGGTCGTTCGAGATGCGGCCAGCGCCCTCGTGGCGCTGATGATTCTGGCTGGATTCGTGTCGTCAGTGATGCGACGCTCAGTTGGTGTGAGCGGCGCTCAGATCGAGCACGATCGCAGGTCGGAGCGGGTGGCGGCGATGACGGGGATCGAGCGTCAATCGGCAGAATATGCAGATGGAAAAGAGTTCAACCCGCTTCTTGACCTTATTCCGGTTGTCGTTGGATTGATAGGGCTTGTAAGCGCAGGCATCTCCTCGGCAAACGGTGGCGTATGGACCGATGTCGTATCGGTGCTGCGTCTCGTTATTGGTGCAATCTTTCTTGGAGCGGTAACGAACGCGATGTTGCTCGGACATTGGTACCTCGTACAGCCAGGGCTTCCTCGACGCCATCTCAATGAACTGGTTGATCTGCTCGGGAAAGTGTGGCCGTTTGAGGTGGCGATGTTGCTCGTTCCAACCGGAATGGTGAGCGTTCTCAACGGAACAATTGATGATGGCTGGGGAGGGGTGCTCGGATGGTTCTGGGTTGCATGCGCTCTCACCACCATCATCCTGGTTGGTGTCACGAAAGCAGCGCTCAAGGAACGCCAGTACTCAGCAGTGATGGCAGCGACAGGATTGCTGTACTTGGCGATCTTGACGGCGTTCGGGACTGACCTCATTGCCCGGGCAATTCTTGATGCCGGGACCGGTGTTTCGGGGCCGTGATCTGTCAGTTGACTTGACGTTCGTGACCTGCCCAGTACTGCTCGCGCAACTTAAATTTCTGCAACTTGCCGGTAGCTGTTCGGGCCAGTTCGTCACGGAAGTCAACCTTCTTTGGACACTTGTATCCAGCAAGTTTCTTTTTCGTCCATGTAATGACATCATCCTCGGTGAGAGATGAACCTGGGGTTGTTACCACTAGGGCAGTCACAAGTTCACCCCACCTCTCATCAGGAATACCGATTACCGCCACCTCGGCGACGTCGGGGTGCTGGAAGATTGCATCTTCTACTTCGATCGACGAGACGTTTTCTCCACCCGAGATGATGACATCCTTCTTTCGATCAGAGATCGTGAGGTAGTTGGCCTCATCAATGAAACCTCCGTCGCCAGTATGGAAAAAGTCTCCTGGAATTGCAGCTTGAGTTGCTTCAGGCTGCTCCCAATAGCCCTCCATGATCATGTTGCCTCGTGCGAGAACCTCGCCGTCGGCAGACACATCCATGGTGCAACCAACCACAGGAGCTCCAGCACGGTTGAGCATGGTCGCGCGGTCAGCCGGGCTGAGTTCATCCCACTCTTCGCGTCCACGGT
>Ga0075480_10001318_pt1 | contig 15704 bp, 12 predicted proteins | sample DEB08_DNA_7_FD_81590 | JGI IMG/M metagenome (GOLD analysis project Ga0075480, IMG submission 81590) | Aqueous microbial communities from the Delaware River and Bay under freshwater to marine salinity gradient to study organic matter... | ecosystem: Environmental > Aquatic > Marine > Coastal ... | reverse complement strand
GTGCGTTCGAAGCACGCTGCAGCCGACCTTGCGTCCACCACGTCACCGTTGGCGATCACCGGTACGGTGCTTCGTTGGACGGCCTCGGCAATCGTGTCCCAGTCGGCCACCCCTGCATAGCGCTGGCGAAGGGTGCGTCCATGAATGCAAATCCGCTGTGCACCGGCCTCAGGCAAGCGGTCAACGAGGTCCAGGACGGTGTCGGGACCTTGTCCAGTCCCCAGCCGCATTTTGGCGGTGACCGGCACCTCAACGCGATCTGAAACCGCTTGGACGATGTCCAAGAGCATGTCCGGATGGCCCATCAGTGCCGCTCCAGCACAAACCCGGGTCACCTTTGGCGCCGGGCACCCGAAGTTGAGGTCGATGATGCTCGCCTGAGGTTCAAGAAGGCCCGCTGCGGTGACCATGTCGTCCAGGTCACCGCCGAAAATCTGCGGGATGAACGGGTCTTCCATGTCGTGGGTTTCCATGCGCCGCCAGGACGTGGTGGCTTCTCGCGTCAGAGCGGTTGAATTGGTGAATTCTGTGATTGCAAGGCTGGCTCCACACTCACGAGCGAGCAGGCGGAAGGGGAGGTCCGTGACCCCCGCCATGGGGGCGAGCATCAGCGAACGAGGTTCACCTTGCCACGGCCCGAGCGGCTCCCATGGCCCCGTGCTCATGGTTGCACCTCGTCTCGCTTCCATATGAACGCGGCCCGTCACGCTGGGTTGTCCGCAAGGGCTTCGTCAATGAGTTCAGCGACGCGGTCGATGCGACGGAGGCTGCGTTCCAACCGTTCAAGCACCCGACGCTCGACCTGCTCGAGGGTGCTTCCTGCCATGCGGTGCCCCATCGCCAGGCGCCCTCCAAGCAAATTGAGGAGCAGCATTTGGTCTTGGGCGCTGAGTCCGTCCATCGCCTTCGCCACGTCCTCTGGACGGAGCGCCCCCTTTTCGAGGCCCTTCAGGAGCGTGTTTTGCTGCGCTTCGTTGAGCAGGCGTTGAAAACCGCCCTTGAGCAGCAGCCAATCCGTACCTCGTCGCTCGTGCTGGGTGATCATCGCCGACCACAGCGAGGTCGCCAGTCGATCTGTTCTCGGCACCCGCTCGACCATGCCCGTTGCTCGAAATCGCTCAAGGATACGGCCGGCACGTGCCGCCGGGACGTCCACCGCTTCAGCCGCTTCGTCGGTGGACAAAGGGGCGTCGCGTTCGAGCAGCAGCAAGAACAGGCGATGTGAGGCAGAGCCCTGCTTGAGTTCAGCACCAGGGCGGTCACCGAGCAGGCCGGAATCTGCCATCCACAGGGTCATTGCATCGGCACCGCTCTCGGCGGTCGGGGGGCGCAGGTCTGCCATTCCAAGCGACAAGGGCAAGGGGTCTTCCTCTCCGAGGTCGAGGTCGAGCGGTGCACCGCTTCGGGTCCAGGCCGGGGCCAAAGCTTGCAAGCGCTGTCCGGTCACAAGTCGAGCGTTGATGCGCACCCGCTCGACGGCCGCACGAAGGTTGCCGCCCTGCAGGTAGTACCTTCGCCATCCCTTGCCTTCATCGGTGTGTCCCAAGAGGCCTGTTTCGACCAGTCGGGTCAGATGGTGGTTGAGCGAGGCCGGAGCCAACCCAAGATCGTCCGCAAGTTGACCCGCATCCCATGCACCTTGTGGGTCGACCAGCACGTGTTCCCGCAACAAGCGGTGCACAGGAGAGGCTCGTCCACCGTCTGCAGAGGCCGGGCCCGAGCGCCGCACCAAGGCGAAGGCGTCGATGAACCACGTCACGAGGGAATCGAGGTCCCGTCGTGCCGTGGGCAGAGGGGCTTCGACGACCCTTGCTCTGAACATGCTGAACCTCATCGTGAAGCCGAGCAGCAGGGCACTTGAAGCGTCCGCTTCCCACCAGCCCAGAAGGGACCGATTCAGGGTTCATCGCTGAAGCCCGACACGACTCCTGCACGCCAGGCTTCGTCGTGCTCAAGGTGCGGGGAAAGGGTGAGGCTGTCCTGACGCAACAGGCCGCGGCGCTGAAGCACCTTCACCGCGGAGTGCACGCTTGCCCGGGTGCGGCCGAGGCGACGGGCCAGATCGGACTGGCTTTTCGGCTCGCCGTCTTCACGAATGGAGAGGATCACCGAGCGTTGGACGAGCGAAAGGCCAATCGGTAAGCGTTCTGCGGCCCTATGCATACCAAATTGCCCCTGAAGCAATTCGACGCTTTCGGGGGGGCCGGCGAAGTAGCAGGTCCGTCCGTTCACGTGCATCACGGTCAGGCGAGACGCCCCTTGCAGGACGTCGAGATGGTGGCGGAGCGTGCCGTTGGCTGCCCCGAGGCTCTGTTGGAGTTCACGGTAGCACAAGCCGGGATGGTCCTCAAGGGTACTCAAAATCCGCCGTCGGAGCGGGTGGGTCGCGTCGTCAACGGGACGAGAGCCCGCGATGCCACCCACGGCGAGGCCGAGGGCGCCTGCTGCAGCCAATGCACCGCCGCTGAGGCCCGCCAATCCCGTCGCGCTGACCGCGAGGCCAGCGGCGATCCAAGGGCGCTGACGCACCCATTGCTGAAGGAGAGGCACAAGGGGAAACAACGCCCCATCCTATCTGAAGGCTCGCTTCACCTGCGTCCTCAACGCGTGGTGCGGAGGGCGCCAGAGCGAATCTTGAGGTGAGCCACCAACGGAGAGAGCAACCGCCCACAGGTTCGACCGTGGTCGGAGAGCACGTAGCGAACCCGCTCCGGCGGTCCTGCCTCGACCTTTCGAATGACCAAATCACGGTCTGCAAGCAGGCGCAATTTGTCGGACAAGGTGCGTGAAGAGATCCCGTCGAGCAGCGTTTTCATCTGGTTGAACCTCGCGGGTCCGGCGATGTATAGCGCGGTCAGGATCTCAATCGTCCACCGTGAACCGAAGACGTCCAACGCTTCGACGGCGGCTTGAACTTCCCAACTGATGGCGGCCGGCCCGTCGCCGGTGTGGGTGGCGAGAATGTCACGGATGCAGGACCCGTGCTCGATGGTCGAATCGATGCGCTCCTTGACCTCGTTCATGGAGCCAGCGCTGAGGTCGCGGGGGGGGTTCGGCATCGGGCTCAAGCCGAATGCAGCGGTCAACGGTTTCAATCTGGTGTTGGAAATGACACCTTACAGGGGCCACCTTCAAACCGGTTCGCAAGGCTCCCCTTGCATGGACCGCCACGTGCTCGTCGTTCGAGGCGGCGCCCTCGGTCGGGACACCGGTTTGGGCGCGTCCCATGCCGGAGTGGTTCGCTTGTTGGCCAGCAACGAGGTCGAAGGCTGGAGCCTCAGTGCTGAGGTCGACCACCCGCTTGGCGGATCTGCGCCTCGCCGCCTGCTCCGCAGGTGGTGGTTCCATCCACGCCGTGTTCGCCAACGCCTCAAGCAGCGCGCCAAAGAAGGCGGTCGTCTTGTGCTGCTGGTGACCGATCAAGAACAGGCCCACCTCGTGCCGCGGCGCGCCCCAAGGAACGTGGCCAAAGCCGTCGTGGTGCACGACCTGTTCATCCTCGCACCACGCATCATTCCGCTCGCTGACGGTCCGATGAAGGAATGGAGCGGTCGACGCGGCCTGGTGCGTAGGCTCGACCTCCGTCGCCTTCGACGGGGCCTGAAACGAGCGGATTTGCTCATCTGTGTCTCCGAAGCGACGGCAGAGCGTTGCCGCGAGGTGTTCCCAAAGGTACCCGTCGCGCATGTTCCAACCGGCATCAGCCTCGAGCGCTACGCTCCGAAACAGGAACAGGCACCGGAGGAGGGGTGCGCCCTGCTTGTGGTCGGCAACGACCATGCTCGCAAGCGGATGGGTTTCCTTGCCAGAGCGATCGCAGCCTGTCCCGAACACGTTCGACGTGACCTCCATGTCGTTCGTGTTGGCGGTGGTCAAACCGAAGCAGGTCGTCGCTCCTTGACCCAAGCGATGGAGGCGGCCGATGTCCGTCTGTCGCTCCTTGGGCGCGTGGATGACGACGAATTGCATCGTCTTCGTCAAGCCTGCGAAGCCTTGCTGTTCCCCTCTGCGGCCGAGGGGTACGGCTACCCTCCCGTCGAAGCGATGGCCACCGGACTTCCCGTGCTTGTGGCCGACATGCCCAACCACGGGAGCATGGTTCCTCCGGAGCACCGCCTCCCCGTCGACGACGTGGATGCATGGGCGGACGCCATCAGCGACGTCCATGCTACATGGGCGCAGCGCACCGGTGGTGGGGCCAAGGCAACACCAAGGCCAGCAGACGAATCCCTGCTGTCGCACGTGGAGCGTTATTCGTTTGATGCTCAGGCTCGCGCCCTCCGTACGGCCCTTGACCGCCTTGACGGCGATGGGCTCGGGGCGTCCGTGGATTGATGAATCGCCTTCGGTTCGGAGGGGTCATGGAACCTGTTCAGCGCGTCGCCATCATCGGTGCAGGAAACATGGGCTCGGGCATCGCCCAGAAGTCCGCTCAGGAAGGCTTTGATGTTCAAATGGTGGACCGAGAGCAACCTTGGGTCGATCGAGGACAGGGCATCATCGCTGGATTCCTCGACGAAGCCGTCGAGCGCCGCATCTTTTCAGAAGCCGAAGTGGCCGCCATCAAGGGGCGCGTCAAAGGCGTGGTTGGTACAGAGAACACTGCGCCCCAGACGGACCTGGTCATCGAGGCGGTCTTCGAAGACTTTGACGTCAAGACGGCCGTCTTTTCCGCGCTTGACGACGTGTGCGAACCGCACACCATCCTCGCCTCAAACACGTCTTCGCTGTCGGTGAACGCGCTCGCAGAGGCCACGGGGCGTCCGGACCGCTTTGTCGGTCTGCATTTCTTCTATCACCCTGCGAAAAACCGTCTGGTGGAAGTCATCCCGGCCGAAACGACAAGCGCCGAGACCATCGAACGCACCGTGCAGTACTGCAAGACCCTCGGCAAGGTCGTCATCGTCTGTGCCGACCGCCCAGGCTTCGTGGTCAACCGATTCTTTGTCCCATGGCTCAACGAAGCCTGCTTGTTGCTCGAGGAAGGCGTCGCCACCGCGGCACAAATCGACGCCATTGCGTGCAAGGCCTTCCGCATCGGGTTGGGGCCATTTGGCCTGATGAACCTCACCGGGCCCCCCATCGCCCTCCATTCCACCGATTACCTGGCCGAACAGCTTGGCACTCCGCGGTACACCGGGGCAAGCAACCTGCGCGCGTTGGTCGAAGCGGGGGACATGTGGCCCATCGAAGAGGACGGAGCCTACGACGACGCCACCTACGCCACCGTCAGCGAACGCCTGCTCGGTGTGGTCTTCGGCGTCGCTGCCCAGATCGTGGACGAGAAGGTCTGTTCCATGGAAGACGTGGACCGGGGCGCGAAGGTCGGTCTGCGCTGGGCCAAAGGTCCGTTCGAACTGATGAACCGCGTTGGCCTTGCCGAGGCCCACCGCATGGCCGCCGCGTACGCCGCTTTGGCAGGCGAAGGGTGGGACGTCCCGGACTTCTTTTCGCGTCAAGCAGAGGACGGAGAAGGCTGGACGTTCCGTTACGTCGACCTTCACATGGACAACGGCATCGCCACCATCACCATCAACCGGCCCGAAGCGATGAACGCTCTCAACGAGACCGTCATCGAACAACTCGGTCAGGCCGTGGCCATGGTCCATGGGGCTGAAGGTTTGCACACGATGGTGCTCGACGGTGCAGGCAAAGCCTTCGTGGCCGGAGCCGACGTGAAATTCTTCGTCGACAAGATCCGCGCAGACGCCATTCCAGACATCGAAGTGTTCACCGCAGGTGGCCATGTGGTCTTGGACGCCATCGAGGCTTCACCCCTCACCACCATTGCGTTGACCACGGGTTTGGCCCTTGGTGGCGGTCTTGAACTCGCTCTGGCTTGCGACTACCGTGTGGGGACCCGTCGTACAAGTTTGCGCTTCCCTGAAACGGGCATTGGCATCTATCCGGGGTTGGGTGGTTCGCAACGGCCGGCCCGCATCATGGGCCGTCCCAGTGCGCGCTGGGCCGTCCTTGCGGGCAACATGATGGACGCGGGTACGGCGCACGCGCTCGGCCTGCTCACCCACTTGGTGCCGCTGAGCGAGGTCGACGCGACCGTCGACTCCATCGCAGAAGCAGGGAAGCCTGAGGCGAAGTACCCTGGCCAGCCGAGCGATGCAACCCATCCTGTGGCCGCATTTGCCGCGACCTTCTACGCCGACGACAACGTGGCTGCATTGCTCTCCGGTCAATGCCCCGAGGGTCAAGATCCTGAGGACAAGCAGGTGGCGAGGCAGATGAAGTTCCTCTCCCGTGTTGCCCCGGTCGGTCTGAAGATGGCCAGCGACCTCATCGACGCCACGGAAGGCACCTCACTGGCCGCTGGGCTCCAAATGGAACTCGATGGATTGGAATCGATTTTCTCCACGCAGGACGCGCTTGAAGGCCTCTCGGCCCTCATCGAAGGACGGCGTGCCAGTTACACCGGCGCATGAGGTCAACGAACGCGGTCCAAATCCGCGGCAGCCAAAGGCATCCACTTGGTCGTGGCCATCCATGAAGGGGGCTGCGGTGCTGACTCCCGATACAGGGTACGAAGTTCGACAAGATGGTGCTCTTCGGCGGCTTTCCACAGGCCTCGCACCATGGCCTGTTCTTTCCTCAAGCCATTGCTGAGGGTCGAAATGAGGTGCGATGATTGAATGTCGTTGGCGAGGCAGAGAATGTATGCTCCCAATAGATCCATGCCGTGCACTGATTTTGCCACGGGTTGGATGCAGGGAGTGTAGGCGGTGCCTTCCAAATGGACACGGACGCCGTACTCTTGTCCACGTGCTGGGCTTCCTCCTCGACTCAACACCCAGACCAAACTTGAGCGACCCAGCACACGAACACGGTGAGCTGAATCCACCCATACTCGGCCATTGAGCCCCCTGACAATGCCTCGGAACATGTTTCCAGATGACTGCCATGCCTCGGTCACCATGCATCGAGCAAGCACGTCGTGCTGGGCTTGCTTTTCCTCCTGAAGTCCACCATACCATGGTACCCGATGCATGTCCACCCTCTCTTCGATGGCTTCCATCACGTGTTCTCGGAGTTCAATGGCCGATTCAGCACCGTGATGCCCGAACCATACGTCCAGCCATTCTTCATACGACCAATCATCGATGCCGTCAGAGACGTTGTAGGCCCAAGTGAACCCACCGTCCTCCCTCGGACGAAGGTAGGGTGACATGGAAATCCATTCCAGCCACGTCAGCATCCTCATGTCGTTCCTTGCACGTGCTTCAAGCTGTTTCTGAAGGTTGAGCTCATGATGGCCGCTGCCTCGGCCAGGAAGGAGTGGACCAGCGATACCATAGTCGATCGCAGGGATGTTCCGCAGGTGCATGATCCAACCCATCGGTGGACGAAGATGATTCATCTGTGGCAAGCGTTGTTTCATCATCGGTGCAGGGTCCTTGAGCCAGTGGTGCACAAAATGGGCTGGGCTGAGTTTTGCTGTCATGATTCCACCTCAAAACATCATGATGTCCTCGACCTCGTGGACGTCATCGTAGGCGTCCGCAGGTGCGGCCAAATGCTCCATACGAAGGTGCGGGGGGACGTGGACGATTTCCTGATGCAGGTCGTGGAAGCGATCGAAATCCCATCCGCTCTGGTAGATACCGTCGGCCGTCTCGAACAACGCATGCAGTTCCGGCCGCGTGGTCTGGCACAAGGCGAGCAAACGGTCGCAAACGCGCTCCTGGTCCTTTTTTCGCATCGTCTGGATGTGGACGTCGATGAAGCGGTGAAGCGTGGAGGAGGGCTCCTCTGGCCGGTGGCGGGTCAGACGGAGGATCAGGTCAACGAATGTGCTGACCATGGTGCTGCCGTGTTGTCCATGCGAGGGCATGAACTTTGGATACAGTTCAGAGTGCACCAGTTCCAACTCAACCTGAGGCGGCAAGTTCCCTGTTTCTGCAAGGTTGAAACTTTGTGCTGAGATGGGGCCTTCGCCCTCCTCTTCGTTCACGTAGGGAACGAGCAATTTCGCAGCAGAGATGCGTTCCTGCAAGGAACGGAACCCGTTGGACATGCTGGCAAGCAAGTCAGCTGGAGCATGAAGCATGTAGAGCGTGTCGGGGGTGTGCGAAATCGGGAAACCCGCCTCCCCAAGAAGCACCACGGTGGTGAGGTGGTCCGACATCGGCACGTCGTAGAAGATGCCCTCACCAGCAACGCAGATGGGTTGACCGTCAACGGACATGACCAGATGCTGTTCGTCTTCCTGCACGGCCATGATTATTGAAGCGATTGGGTCCAACATCACTGACACGCCTTTGGCGTGACGAAGGCGAAGGTTGTCGTGTTCATCGAGTTCCCAACGACGTGAACCTTTCAGCACCGACTCGAACAACTTCAGTCCGGTATGTTCAGCATCGAACCGTTGCTCAGTGATGAACTGATCTTCCTCGCAGATCCCGTCCAATGCCGCTCGGATGTCCAAGACCAGTCCGTGCACTGCATCCGGCTTCATGCCCATGCCTCCTGAAACGCGTTGTGCCCCGTGAGGAAGCCGGGCAAATCGAACGCCTCTCCGTCTTCGGCCGCGGCCTTGAGCCGCGCTTTGACCGTCTCCACAAGCTCAGCGCTCGGGGCTTCGCCGGTGATGCCTTCGATGACCTCGGCCACGCTTTGGCCTTGGCCAAGCGCCACCATGATTCGAGCACGCCTGGCTTCGTCCTCGTCTTTCGGTGCTCGGACGCTCATGCGCTCACCTCGACGGGCCAGGCTGTGGGCCAGGGCGTGGGCGCTTCTTGCGACCACTTGTCCAAGGCCGGTGAGCCTCCAATGCGGTCGCTTGCATCGTCGTCATCGCCCAGGTTCCTTGCCTGCTTTACGCCGTTGTAGCCAAGCACGAGTGCCCTGAGAAGCACCCCTGCTCCGTTGGCCAAGCTCGCGCGGTCCGTGCCAGACCAGTAGGCGTCGAAGCGCGGGTGGGTGTGCACCCACACTTGGAACGGTGCAAGCGCCCCAACGTGAGGGCGGAGGGGCACCAATCCGGGGGATCCCCAATCGATGAACACGCTTCCTTCGGCATCGATGAGCACCGAGGTTTCGAGCCCGGCCACGGCCGAAAGCACGTAGACGGCGTTCCACGCGCCGGCCTGTGCGGCGTGTTCCTGCACGTTCAACACCTCTGGTGTGTCGACGTCGCCGTCCCATGCGGCGTTCATGGCGGCCACCCACGCTTCGTCGGTGCACCCGAATCCCTCGGGATTGACGGACAGGGCAACCTGCACCAAAGCGTCCTCCCTCATGCCTGCACCTCCATGAGCGGGCCAAAGGACAGACCACCGTACGCGGCGTCCATCATCATCGCCTTGGCGGGACTGCGTCCGTGCACAAGGTGATCGATGACCCATTGCGCTCCGACCGCTGCAGCAAGGGCGAAGCCCACCTGCACGAATCCGGCTTCGAGCACCCCTTCTGCTTGGCATGAAGCGGGGGGGTGATCGGGAGTCTGTCCACGCACGCGCTCTGGAGCGTCAAGGTGCGTGAGCACCAACATCCCACGTCCTGTGGACCTCAAGTCGATCCAAGGGACATCGATGGCATGGACGAGGCGACGGGGTTCGGGACGGTCAACGGCCACGACCACGAGGTCGTAACCGACGAGTTGGGAGGGTTCACGGAGGTTTTCCGTGCATGCCGTGATGCGGTGTTCAGGCGTGGTGTGCGCCTGTGCAAGCACGTCCACCTTGGCTGCCCCAACGTCTTCCATCGTGAAACGCTGGTGCGCAAGGTTGCGGGTCTCGACCACGTCCCCGTCCATCACCGTCAGGTCAAGGGCGTGGCCGTGGAGGCCACGGCAGATCAAATCCATCAGGTGCGAACCGATGCCACCGGCGCCAACCAGGAGCACTTTTTTTCTGGCATGTTCGTCATACGCAAGGCTGTCCATGAGGGCCTCCAACCTCGAGAGTATTTCAAGGTCGGAACAGGTCACCGGGCAGCGCTGACGTGCGTGGTCCGTGCGTTGCCATGGGCCTCGTTCATCACCGTGTTTAACGGAGGCCCAACGCCATGCCAAGCACCAATCCTGTGCCGATCACAACCGCCCATGGAGGTGGATTGCCTTCCTCGGTTTTTCGTCTGTCTATGGTCAGGCACTCATGTTGAGCGGTCCGGGGGGTTCGATGACGCCTTCCATCGTTCCTTCGAGTTCACGTCGGGTCTGGTCAGGATCGATCCAGAGCACGGCGAGGATGACCAAGGTCTGCAAGGCCGCGCCAATGAGGAAGAGCGTGGGGTAATCGAAGCGCTCGGCCAGCGGCCCAGTGAGTTGGTAACCGATGATGGCGGAGAGGTTCATCATCGCCATGTAGCCGGTGAACTGCGTGCCACCCACCTCGCCCCATGTGACCTTCATCATCAGGGAGTAGATGTTGATCATCACCACCGACCAGCCAAAATTCTTCAGCGACCAGACGCCGACCATCCAAACGGTGCTGCCCCACAGTTGGCCAGAAACGCCCCACAACGCCGTCACAAAGGCCGTGCCGAGGGCGGCGTAGACGATCACTTTCTTGCCGCCAAACCGGCGGCCCAATTGGCCGCCGACGAGGTAACCGAGCACCGTCAGGGCGAGGATCCATCCACCGTTCGTGGCGTTGAACCCGGCTTCCGTCCAGCCCAACTCGCGGACGAACAACAAGGGCAGCACAGGGATGAGCAGGAAGTGCAAGGAAACCGTCAGGCTCAGCACGATGCTGAGGTAGGCGGAACGCAGGCTGAGGGCGGTCCGGATCTTTGCGAAGATGTCCGCGAAGTTCTGGTTGGGGGCTTCAAGAACTTCTTCTTGCGAGGCTTCCTTTGGCTTCGCATCCCATGGGAAACGCCGTTCTCCAGGGCGTTCAGTCATCAACAGCGGCGCGATCATCAAGCCGGCCAAGATTGGAATTTGGAGCAGAATCGCGCCCTTCAGGCCGGTGAAGACGATGATGGTGCCAAGGCCTGCGCCACCGATGGCACCGCCCACCGTTTTGGAGGTGAACATGTACGAGTTGACCTTCTCCACCTCGTGCGGCTTGAGCACGTCCACGGCGAGGGCGTCGGTGCTGACGTCCTGAAGCGACGTGAAGATGTTGTAGACGAGGAACATGATGGCGATGGTCCGCACGTTGTTGGTCGGATCTGGAACAAACAACATGGCTCCGAGCATCAGCATCATCCCGGTCTGGGCGAGCAGGATCCACGGTCGCCGCCGGCCATAGGCCGGGATTTGGTAGCGGTCAATGACCGGGCCCCAGAGGAACTTGACCGACCATGGCAGGGTGCCGAGGGTGAGCAGCAGCGCCAATTCGCTTGCACCAACGCCCCGCGCGGCAAGGAAGGTCACGAAGGTGACCGTGATGAAGCCCCAAGGAATGCCTTGGGCGACGTACAAGGCGCAGAGCGTGATGACGCGGGCCCGGTAACTGTCGGTCATGGTGACGCCTTCGGACGTGGACTCGCCCTCGAGTTCTTCCTCTTCTTCTTCAAGCACAAAGCGCAATTGGAACCGGTCCTGATGTCGTGTGGCGTAGGTCACCGCAGCGATCATGGCGATGAACACGGGCGCGAAGAGCACGGCAGGAAGGCTCCCAGCGCCCACGGCCATCGCGGAGGAACCTCCCTCGTCGTCCTCGATCAGCGTGACGTTGAGGTCCAGCACGAGGAGGCCGGCCACGGTGGCGACCTCTTCGCCGTCGTCGCTATGGGTGCACAGGGCACCCTCGAAGGCTTGCGCGTCCACCGTCACCGAGAGGTCGAAAGCACCCCGAGCGTCCGCACCAAAAGCGAAACGGTCCAGGACCTCTTGTTCGGTCACGTTGGAGATGGAACCTGCCTCGAGGGCGCTTTGATCGTGCCAGGTCAGGTTGACCTCATGGCCACCCCCCTCGCTGTCGGTTTGTTCCAAACTCCAGTCTCCCTTGGTGGCCGTGCCGGACACCACGTCTGGGACGTTGTCCTCAAGCCCGGTGCACAGACCAGGATTGGGGGTCTCGTCGTCCGAGGGGTAACTCAGGGTGAGCAGGACGCCGACCACATGGTTGCCTGCGGCTTCGATCTGGTCGCTGAATGGACCGTCATCGAGCGTCCAAGTCACCGTCTCTCCGTCGTTGTAGTACGCGGTTTTCGCCTCAAGTTCAACGGTCGTCCAGGTGGCCTCGACGCCGTAGGTGCCCAGGCCGCCGAGGGTGTCCTCCTCAGTGGTGATGCAGCCGGGGAGCAACAACACGACCAACATGAGGACAGCAAAGGCTGGCCTTGTCCTCATGTGGGCTCCTCCGCTCCGGGGGATTCAAACTTGCCGTGCTTGTGCCTGTTTTGGTAAAACAGGAGTTTGTTGCCAGCAACGTTAAGCGGTGACAGCGTCGATACCATGACATGAACCCCCGAGCGAACGCGCTGGTGGCCGCCCTGCTGCTTTGCCTTGCGACCCTCCCGATGACCGCTAGTGCCCAAGTCGATCCCATCCAAAACGACTTTGCGTACGGCGTTGAGTACGACTGGTCCAACCTCGATGAGGACATCGATTCCCTTACCGGAATCAACCTCAACGAGATCCTCTCACGAACCATGCTGGCCGCCAGCGACGCAGGTCTGAACCTGACCGTAGCGCAACTCTCGACCGGCTCAAGCAACATCTTCGTTGAATCCGCCGAAGACCGCACGCCGACCACCATCGACCTCGACGGTGACGTTCACGACGTGTGGATGCGCATGACCGACGTGACCATCCGTCACGCCGTGCTCTTCGATTCGGCCCTGATCACCGAATGGGTTGACGCTTCAGGCGCCGACCCTGCGGGCTTCGACGGCTACCTGAGCGTGGACTCCGAAAACGCCGTGGCCGTGGACGTCAACATGGTCGAGTACCTCGACGACGACTACAACCTGTACGGCGTGGACATGGACTTCTCCCTGGCTTCCGAGGTTTCGGTGGAGTACATGATGGACGTTGGCGTTGAAGGAGGCGGCGAGGACTTCGGCTTCGCAGTGACCTTCGGAACCGCGTTCGACTTCGACGTTCCTTCGTCCAGCGCCGAGTGGCGCTTGGGCCACGAAACCCCGATCCTCTCCGCACTGTCCACCTACGAGTCCGTGCACGCGGATTGTGCTGATGACGCGTTCATCACCACCAGTGGCGTTGAGGCCGATATCGGCATCGAGTGCGGCATGATGGACGGCGACTACACGGTTTCCACCGGATTCAGCGTTGACTTGGCCGACGTTCCAACCGAGAACTTTGGTCTCGATTCTGGATTGCTTGACCTGTCCATCTCCGACCAAATCACCACGAGCGGTTCGTTCGAAACCGACATGCGAGACGCCATCGGCGACGGCGATGACTTTGATGACGAAGCAGAAGGCGTTGGCTTCGGCGGCGATGCCGATGCCAGCATCATCATCGAAGAAGGCGGCTCCGCCGTCGACGTGGTGTCTTGCGACTGTGGCACGGCCAACCCCATCATGTTCCTGATGCTGGCCACGATGCTCGCCGAAATCGGTGAGGCCTTCGCCGAAGACGCGGCCGAGGAACTCGGCGGCACCTTCGAAGATGAACTCAGCGAGGCCATCGAGGAGATCAGCGAAGAATTCGGAGGCGATGATGCCGAACCCGTTGACGGCATGGACGATGAAGCGTTCTACTGCGACAACGGTGGTGTCATTGCGTCCTACGACTCCTGGAGGATCGGGGATGGCGAGAACGATTGTGGCGACTGGTCCGACGAGACGCCCAATGAGACCTACTTTGTGTGCAACGATTGGGGGCAGGGTCACGAAGGCATTCCGCGGGATGCTGTGAACGACGGGAGCGAGGATTGCTCCGACTCCTCGGATGAAGGCGTCCTTTGGATGGATTACGTCAGCGTTGGCGTCGGTACCTTCTACGCATGTGCGGACGGTGTGGGCGAAGTCTCGGAATGGAGCCTTGAGAACGGTTGGGACGATTGTGATGACGGTTCTGACGAACTTCCCGACGCTGAAGGTGCGCTCGAACGCGTGACCATCGCTTCGGTAAACGCTGGTGGATTCAATGATCAAGACGTCAACGACGACGGCACGGACGACCACTGCTACGTGGCCGAAGTGACCGTGACCGGTGACGACGGTTCCTCCTCCACCCACTTGCTGAAGGGCACTGGATGGGGCTTTGAAGGGACTGACCTTGGAAACGTCGACGACCTCACCTACCGTGCTTATTCGGTCACCGGAACCGTTCACCAATATGGCGTGCCGACCTCGGGTTGCTACGGTGCCTCGGTGGCTGAGATTCAGTCGACGGGCCTGGTGGCGTCCAGCCCAACGATCGAAAGCGATGGGGCTGTGAAGCGTCTCATCAGCCACGGAAGCATGTGGACCGACGACGACTGGCTTCAGGTCAGCGTTTCGTTTGATGCAGCATGGCAAGATGCAGACGACTACACCCTTGAGTTCGTGTTGCTTGATGAGATGGGCAACGTCGAGGCCGCAAGCCAGATGAGCATCGCCCCAACAAGCGACGACAGTGTTTGGAGTCTACAAGATTCCATGTACCTCGCTGATGGCTTGGATGCCGGTGAGTACTGCGGGACCTTCGAACTCATTGATGCGCAAGGCGTGACCGTGGACACCTACGAAAGCGAAGACTGCATGACCGTTGAGGAGATGCCAGAGTTCCTCCAAGAACTGCAGACCATCGGCGAAGCCTTTGGTGAGTCGAACTTTGAATCGACCTTGGAGGCCTTTGGTGAGAACCTTGAGGACCGCCTCGGTAGCATCACCGAGGACATTGCCTACACCGACGCCAACTTCGCCATGCTGTGGAGCCCAACGCACCACACCGTGGTCGGCGTCGCCCTTGGAGTGTCGGACAACATGGACACCTGGTACACCCTCGTCGGGCCTGAAGTCGTCGAGGTGTACGACGATGAGATCAACTACTCGCCCTCCACACCACCTTCGACCATCGGCCTGACCTATTACATTGGCAGCGCCGCTGAAGAGGCGGCCGAGGTCGTCGAGGACGCCCAGTCGGTGGACGACATCGCGGACACCTCGGCGCACGCTGAGGGCATGGGCGACCTCGCTCAGGTGCTCGAGGACGCGGGCGTTGACCCCGCGGACGTGGGCATCGATGAAGAGGACACGCAGACCGACGGCAGCTCGGACGACGGTTCATCCGACGACGAGCCACCGGCCACCGCGGAGGAACTGATCGAAGACGGCGGCTTTGGCCTGCCTTCGGTCTCGGGTCTGGCCACCGTTGCGGTGCTGGCCCTGGCCGGCATCGTTGCCGCCCAGCGCAACCGAGATGAGGAATGAGCAGGACCTCGCCCCTCATGCGTGAGGGTGCATTGAGCCGCCTTGGCTCCCTGCGCCGTCACCCTGCGGTGGCGTTCGCACGGGCCAGCCTCGTGGTGCTGATCGCGCTGAACGCGGCGGTCTCGGTCTGGCTCATCGCGGAATTCGAGGGCCAATACACCGAGGGACCACCATCGCCGGCCCGATTCTACGCTTTGGCGGGGGTCGACGGCGAATACACGATGATCGACGTCAGCATCGAAAACAGCACGCGTTTGCTGGTGTACCAACTCATCCGTGACGACGTGGGCCCAGAAGACGACGGGGGTGGAGGCGGTGGAGGTGGCGATGACGGCTCCTCAGACGCACCAACATCCTCCGAACAAGATTCAGTCAACCGGTTGGACCGGGCCAGAACGTGGATTCAGATCACCGTCGGT
>Ga0075480_10001313_pt1 | contig 15713 bp, 12 predicted proteins | sample DEB08_DNA_7_FD_81590 | JGI IMG/M metagenome (GOLD analysis project Ga0075480, IMG submission 81590) | Aqueous microbial communities from the Delaware River and Bay under freshwater to marine salinity gradient to study organic matter... | ecosystem: Environmental > Aquatic > Marine > Coastal ... | reverse complement strand
CGTCATTCGGTGTAGTTCCGTCATTCGGTGTAGTTCCATCATCCGGTGTAGTTCCATCATCCGGTGTAGTTCCATCATTAGTTGTAGTTCCATCATCCGGTGTAGTTCCTGTATTTTCCATTGTTTCTTTTCTATTAAATCTATTTATTAGACTGGAAAACATAACTATATATTATAAAGCGTTATTTTTTTTTACGATAAAATAAACAGTATGCCATTGGTGTAACGACATTTTGTGGTTGTTGAACTTGTTGTATATTATCATCGTTGAATAGAAACCATTTATTTGTATAATTTTTTATAAAAGCAGTATAGTGTCCCATATAAGTATTTCCACTATGATTACAAATTGCATATAATTCGTATTTGAAAGACTTGGGTTTATAACCACAAACGTATTTCGATAAATTCAAATTATCTAAAGGAAAGTCTACATTATCTATCCTTTTTTTACCATCAAATGTAAATCGTTTTAATGTAATTACTAAAACATTTGGAAAATTCCAAAAACGAATACGTTTTTTTATATCTTCTTTTTTGTTTGTTTTATCATTAAACCAAGCATTATCACCGGTCATTTTTTCGTTTTCCGTATACAAATCAAAACAATCATAAATATTTATATTTTTTTTTATAGGCATAGGTAAATCCAAAATAAAATATTGCTCTGGATTTATACTATGTATAATTGTATTGTCTAGTGACAATAATTCAGTTACTTGTAATCCATAAAACATCTCATTTATTTCACTGAATTCTTTAGCATACGTTTCCTTTAAATGCTTATAGCATTTCACCGCCATATTATCGATCTCATTTTCTTTATTTCCGTTAATTGATACATTAACAGAACGAGAAATGCTATTGTGTATACATTCCATAATAAAAAGTAAAAATTCTGATATGTCATTTTGACTCCAACCCGTAAATAAGTCTCGGTCTTTTTCCTTTGCCACCTTATGAACGCTTCTGACGAATTTATTAGGACTAATTACACCATTATTTTGCCATATGAGTGTCCTTAATTCATTCCATTCGTCAAATATAATACCATTTGAATCGTCTTTATTTTTAGTTTTTTTATCTAATAAAATATTTAATTCGCGCGTATGACTTAAAGCCTGTAAGCACGAATTTAAAAAACAAGTATTGCCAAGATTTTTTAATCCAACATATCCATATTTTTTGTATTTTTCTTCCATTTATTACTAATAATAATATAAAAATTTACCTTTATATATATTAATAATGAACAATGACTTTTATACTACACAAATACCCAGATATCGTTCTTATCAATTATTAACTGATACTATAAGGTCATATAACCAAAATGTTCGTTTGAACAACCAACATATGATTGAATATAACAGAAATATGCATGACCTTATTGTTTTATTGCGAGAACATATACGTCCACAGAACATTAGACGACCTACACGTGAACCTCCACCTACAGCTACACCTATTAGAAGACCTTTTGGATTATCCAGACATATGTTTTCTGATATCGTAAGAAATTATAATCCCGATGTTTATACTACTAGGCCCACGATTGTTAATGAAGACGCAAATAATGAAAGACCTTATAATTTATCTCGTATAAATTCAAACACATCTAGGATAACCAGACCAAGAAGTAGAAGTTTAGGTGAATTTATGACTAATAACACAAATAATATGGTTAGTTCTGATTCCGATTCTGACCAAGATAGAAATTCTAGTAATATACCATTAGATCCCAGCGCAAACGTAACTACAAGAACTTTTACTACAATTCCCAATTCTACTCTTTCGACCAGTTTTCATAACGCTAGTAGAAACTCTATTTCAACTATTTATCATTTATTAAGGCGTGATTTTGATGAAATAATGGGATTTAATAATTTTGTTGAAACTACTGATGAAAATGCTGGATTAACCGATGAAGAAAAAGAAATGGGTCTCTTAGACATATCGTTTAATGTAGATATACATTCATCTATAGATACACAATGTCCTATATCGTTGGACGATTTTCAAGAAAATGAAAACATAACACAGGTTGTCGAATGCGGTCATATATTTAAGACTCAACCTATTATGACTTGGTTTGAGCGTCATACAAAATGTCCAAAGTGTCGTTGTGAGTTAAGAGCAAATAGTGATTCGCCTGGTTCTTTAGATGTTAGTTTCAATGTTGTAACACCTTTACAAAATATGAATGACGATGATATTGAACGTGAAATTGATGAACTTACACGCAGAGTTACTAGGTCTATGATTGAAGATATAAACCGAAATGTGGAAATAACTATTGATCCAAGTATATTTTCATCTGGTGTATCACCTAATAACATTAGACAACGTTATAGTTCGCAGAGAAACAACATACGTAATACGAATACTTCCAATAACGATACAAGTAGCGATTCTGATGATTAAAAACACAATATAATACATTGATAATATATAATGGTTATCGATTGTTGTAAATCTAATAATAAAACAAAAAAATGTAGACGTAAGACCGATAACAAGATTTTTAAATTGCCACGTAAATTTAGTAAAACGCGTTGCATTAACAATAAAATAAAAGGGTTTTCTATGAAATCTTCTTGTGCGCCTTATAGGAAATGTAAGAGACGAAACAAAACTTATAGAAGAAAAAAATAATATATATGTTTTTGGTTTGATAATAATGGTCTGTAACTTATTATTATCATTACAATATTATTTGAAAACATAAAACGCAGTAATTGTTTGTATATTGTTTCTTTTATTCGAAATTTTATTTAAGAATTTATCAAACAGAAGAGTTTTCACTTTTGCTGAACAATATTTTTCGCGTTTTTTCATATATAATTCTTGGTCGTCATCACATTCATTCTTTATTTGTTCAATATCTTTATAGAATTTTTTTATAGCATTCGGTTTTCGTTGATATTCCCATATTTTTTCAACCGCTAAACCAAACAATTGTTGTAATGGTTTCATTAACTGATTTGTAATATAATGAGCATAATCGATTTCCAAATTATTATGAATAATGTATTCTGGTGTTTCTATACGTTCACCCATTAATTTTTTATCAGCTGATGTCGTTATAAATAGATATTTCATTCTGTCACCTGGTTTAGGTTTATTTCCAGGTTCACGTTCTGCTATTCTATCTGCTAACACTTTATGTGCAATTTGATTGGGATTTTTATATCCACTTCTCAATGCTCTTGTTATTGCCAACTTATCCATACTAACCTTTCCTTCTATAAGATTATTCAATGATGTATTTAGAAATTCAATTGCAGAAGAAACGTTATTTTCTTTCATTAAAATATTTACAATCCCACCATACGTATCTTTTAAATAATCACAAGCGTCGCGCCGTTTTAGAGAAAGACCCATATATTTTAATTTACCCTTATCCGGATTATGTTCGTATAAAATTCCTACATATCGTTTTTTGGATAATAAACAAAATGGCCAAAATGTTTTCTCGTATTCCAAATCGTGTGGTGCTTTTAAGAATTTCGTCGCTAATTCACCTGCACGCTGTGCCAATTCAATCGTGATTTTTAATGCTTGCTTTCCTACTATTTTTTCACCATCCAGTGTTTCAAGATTAAAGGTAAAGAATACACTATCCGTATCACCATATACATATTCCGCTTTACTTCGTACCTTTCCTTCCGCTGTATCACATATTGTATCACCATAACACTCTTCTATAATATGTTTGCCATAAATTAAAAGTTTACGGCCTGTTGCAGTTGTTGATGCTGCTACGTCTGGTTCATAAAATGTACTTGTCTTGGCACCGGTTTGACCATATAATGAATTTGCTGTCACTTTAATACTTAATTGACGCTTGTCTAATACATTCTTCATGAATTCATCTGTTTGTTTAGGTATCATTTTACGCGTTGCCTTACGCTCGTATAACAATTCTTCCAATATAGAAGGTAATACTGCCTTCCCTTCAGGAAATTGAGCAAATCTACATATTTTATAACCGGAAAGTGTTTTTGTTTCTGCCGCGTTTGGATGCTTTCTGTGCTTTCTGAATGTATCATATTGAATGTCTACATATTTATAACCGGGTAGATTATCGTATATAAAGTTTCCTTTTTCATCACGTTCACCGGTAATCTTTTCATTTCCATTTTTATCTAATACTATATTTCCATTCAGATCATATTCTTTCGTCCATACTTTACTATCGTGTGACAAATTTTCACTGATAATTGACGATGGATACAATGAACTATAATCTACACATGCAACTGGATTATCCAAATAAAACGCACATTTGGGTGGCAATACAATAGCTCCCTCATAACCTTCATTCCCTCCTGATTTTTCTATATCAGGCATTAACGTGTTCTTAATACGACATTTCTTCGCTACGTAACTCGTTAATTTTATACCTTGACCGCGAAATACTAAGAAACTTATTGGAACACTACACATTCGCGACATTTCCACATAACCTGTAATTACATCTATTTTATTCATTAGATGATGAACTAAGTTACAATCCTGAATACAATATTTAGCAACTACTGCTCTATCACTTGACGACCCATTCGCTAAACGAAAGATATCTTGTGGTGATACATCATCTTTCGCCATTCCCCAACGCACGGATTTATTCATATCAATAGTTTCGGCGTGATGTCCTTCTATGACTATGATATTATACTTACTTTCTACTTCTTTGCCTTTTACGTTTTCTTTTATAACTACATCTTTTAAAATGTCTTTTACCTTAAATTTCTTACCATTATCATAATAATCCTTAGTGAATGTCATTAATTCGATATGTATATAATCATTCTTATTCAAACCTGTTAGGTTTTTACTATAAAGATGGGTTGTGTAATCTTCTTGGTTCACCACATTTTTTATATCATCTCCTATAAATTCACCTGCTACATCATCAAGTTTGTAAGATGATAAATTGAAATCACGTCGAAAATATGTATACATATCAATTTGAAGTCTTCCAGTTGTTTTCGTATAATTCAAATCATATTCACCACTTGCCAATACTACCTTTGAATGTTCTATACTTTCAATCTTATGTGTATCTCTGTTTCTAACACCACATACTTCATCTGTTTTACGCGATAATTTTAAGAACTCTCCTTCGCAATGATTTTCCTGTGCGCGTTTAAACATAAATTGATAATCAAAACCAAATATATTATACCCTATAATTATATCGGGGTTTTCTTCTTGAATTAATTTCGTCCAAGCCAATAATATGTCTTGTTCGTTATCGTGACATTCAATTATAGCATCATCTACATCATCACAACTTCCAAGAACTAAACAATGATTCATATAAGGTTTTGTATCTCCATAAGTCATAAATGTTGAACCTATAAATGTTACTTCGTCTCCTTTTAATTCTGGTAATAAATTGGTAAATACAACGTCCATTTGGTTTATTTTATCTTCCCGTGCGTACTCTTTGTTTGATAACATTCTAGATAATGTAATTTTTTTATCTATTTTCTTACCACGCTTTCTATTGTATCTATTATCATCATCTTCACTATCATAACCCTTTTGAAACGCCTTTTCTAGAGTGTATATATCTTCTTTCTTGGTATCTATCGATACATCCTTTAGTTTAGTATTTATTATTTTATCTATTTGTACCAATGTTACTTTTTTTGTTATTTTTTCTTTTGGATAAACTAAGTCTATTCCTTCGAACTTTCTATAATCAAACGCTGTCAATATACAATTTTCTATAAATGCATCTATCATATGTTCATCAGGATGCAATTTATCATATAAATCCATTATGTTTGAAGCCAATCGCTTATATGTCTTTACTGGTAAAGGGAAATCACCATGACTACTACTTGCCTCAATATCAAAACTACATATCTTATAAGGAACTCGGGTCTCTTTATCACTAACAGAGACCACTTGTTTTTCACCACATTCATATTCATAATCACACATTGTTGTTTTAGACCCCACAATATGTTTTTTATAATTTTTTATTTTAATCCAACCCGATGGACTAATTTCATTAATATGAAAATATCTTAATAGAGGTGGAATATTGCTCTCGTATAGTTCAAGTTCACATTTTTTATTTACACCCATTGGATATATCAAATTCACTCGTCTCATTTCACCGTCTTCATATGAATTCCATAATCTTCGTGCTTTATTCATTCCAGAAACATTATCGAACCTTAATTTAATAAATTTTGACTCCTTTCCGTGTGTAAACCCATACAATTTCTTTTTTGATACTAATTCCAAACTTAATATATATTTACTTTGATATCCCATTTTTTTTGAAAACCATTGTTTGAATGGATTCACCATATTACTCGTCCAATCATCACTTACTTTTATGTAAAAGAATGGTTTGAAATTATTAACTTTAATACATGCCGTTTCACCCAATTCATCTATTCCATATAATTCTACCATAAACTTGGGATTTATGTATTTATTTGCGTCATCGCTATCACTATCACTATTCTCTGGTTTATAATCATAGAAATTACAGTCAAATAATCTGTAATACTTCGTCAAAATCACTTTTCTTTTGGTTGTCATTCCCTAGTTGTTATTAAGGGATTTGTTTATTTCGTTTGTTATTTAATCACTTATGTGATTTACAGATATCAATTTTATGATATAAAATGTATAAAAATCCGTTATATATATATAGTAATACATATGACCGATACACCTATTAAAAGAATTTTATTTAGTATAAAAAATGGATTGAATAATATTTGTAAAACACAATTTAATTATACCAACGAATATTGGTATAATTTTAAATCCTATATTTGTGGAACTGAACTATCGTTCACTATATGTAAACAATGCAATAATTATAAACGTTTATCTGATAATCATAATTATTCAATTAAGCATTCCAATACTCGTTTTTTATGTAATTGTCAAGATGTAAATCATTCATTTGATAATCACTTGGTTGCATTTATGAAAGAAGAGGATTTATTTGATCGTCAATTTGATGATTTCGATACAGTCTTTGTAGATATTATGAACGATTTTAATGAATACTCAAATGAAGAACTATTTGATAATCTCAATAATAATAATAATAATAATATGCAAAGAAGTATTCATATAGAATAATCTAAAACAAGAAGGAAAATAGACCATTCTTTTTTGTCTTACGTCTTCTCTTTGCACCACCTTTTAATTTTCTCAAACGCTTTGGTATGCGTGTAGTTTTATTCTTTTTCTTTTTCTTTTTATTATTTGGTTTTTCTTTAAAATGCTCGAGTAGACTATTTTCGTCCCTTAAACCGTTATATTCTTCTATATTATTGTTACTTATGGATAATATAGTTGGAAAACCTCTTACTACATATCCTCCTAATATTTTTTTTACTGTTTCAGTCTCCATTTCTTGTTGTTCAACCAATCTCACTTCTGAACCTCCTATTATTATTCTATTATCATCTATCTTTTCCACTTGTTTCATATTATGAAGTGTATTCATTAAAGTTACACAATGAGGACACCAATTCGCATGAAATATATAATGTTTTGTTGTATTCATCGTATGATATATATTATATATAGATATTTGGATCTATTGATCCAACTTTTTATCACGTATTACTATATAGTAATGAAATATTCATTAATACTATTTATTATTGTTTTTTTAGTGGGAATTAGTGTATGTTCTCTTATGACAAAAATTAAAATAGAACCGCATATAACTGGCGATACTATTGCTGATGCTAAAGAAGGTTTAGAGAACCAAGAACAAATAAAACTTTGTGGTAGTGCGTTAATTAAACGTGGTGGTAAATTATTATTATTTATTGACCCGAATGATGCCGATGAAATACCTATTGAATTTGAGAACCTAGATGATTACATTACATATTTAGATGAACAAAAATCGAAGGGAATTGATTGTCCTGTTTTATATTTACAACAGGAAAATGACGCACAAGGTAATGATGTATACCGCATTAGACCCAGTCCATTTAATCAAGCTGGAGGTATGACTCCAATTGATGTCACGCCGATTAAAGATGCAAGTCGTTCCAATTATCCGTATAATTCTAATCAATATCCTGGTATTGATCCATATGGTCTTCAAATCGGTGTGTATAATGAACTTGATGAAATACACGACTCAACTTCCTTAGCAAAAATTAGTGACAATCCAATGGACCCTAATTGGGGTGGTGCAGATTTTACAAGAAGCAAAGTAGAAAGTGGCAAATACGACGATAATATCGTAGAAAAACCCGTATATTTTAATCCAAAAACAAAATTTTTACCCGATACATTTGATAGAGAGAACCCGCAATCCTATATCCCAAGCACGGGTCCTAAATAATAATAATAAGATATTATATAAAATCTAATATCTTATGGGAAATAGACTTTTAGACCAATATACGTATTTACACTATTCAGTCGGCGTTGTTGCTTATTTTTGGAATATACCCTTAGTGTGGTGGTTTATTATACATAGTATATTCGAATTCATTGAAAATACATCATTTGGTGTATATTTTATAAATCATTATTTAACTATATGGCCGGGTGGAAAACCTAAACCTGATACTTATATCAATATTTTTGGTGATACATTAGGCACTATTTTAGGCTGGTTCTCTGCATATATTATAGATAAACAAGGTTCCGCGCTAAATTGGTATCAACAGCATATATAATATTACTCTTGTGGTATGTATAATAAAAATCGTTTAATATCTTCTAATACTTTCTTACTAATTTTACGTGTTTTATCATTTTTTGTTATTGTTAGGTTCTCTAAACAACTAGGATTTTTTTGTAAACTCTCGACAAGATTATAAAAAGATTTAAAATTGCTCATTATTGCTATTGCTGTTACAGAACTCACTCCTGGTATCTGTGAAAGTATTATTTCACCTATGTTATCGGGTGTAATATTGTCTTTTTTTACCTTCTTTACTAAATTGCAATAGTTACTTGGTTGTATGTTAACTTTCTCAGAAATAGAATTTCCGGATACATCAGAGAACCTATCATAAAATTCAACCCCTTTTTGTGTGTTTTTTATTATTTTTTCCATCATATGTATTATTAATTTCGCTGTTTCTCTTACACTCAATGTTCTTAATACACTAAATCCCTTATACACGTTTAATGATGTAATTGCTGAATTAACTAACTTGTATTCATTTGGATTACATAGAGTATTCATATTACCCTCAATTATATAAATAATTCTATGGTTAGGACAACGTGTCGCATATGATAGACGATGCGATTGTTCCTCATACCTACCATCTTTTATACTTGAAATTAAATCGGGTATTGTTTTTCGTTCTATAATGCAAAACTCATCGTCTTCAAGAGAACCTGGGGTTAATACAACGTCACCTATATGTAATGTTTGACTTTTAATACTAAAAGTATTCGAACTTTTATCGTTTGATTGTATTTCTATGAATTGTCTCATTAGGTCATGTTCTCTATCATCTACTATTATCTGCATTTTAATGTATAAAATAATATAGCATTCAATTTATATTATTTTACTTTATAATTGAGTTTTAATTAGTAAAACGCATTCCAACAAAGTGTTGAGAACGTCTGGTAACAGATTTAGGAGATTGCATAGCCTTCAAATTCAAAATAGAAGAAGCACCATTGTAAGCATTTCTTTGGGCAACAGAAACAGCCTCAGTAGGAGCCTTTCCTGCCTTTTTCATTCCTCCGCCTTGGTTTTGGTTGACAATACTGGAGATAGAAGATGTTTTCTTAGTTCCGCTCAATACCATTTTGATATATATAGTAGAAATATTTTTTTCTTTATAAAATTGAAAAATAATATATCTAAATGAATTAAAGGTAAACGCACATACTTATATAGATTATATCTCAGATGATTAAGTCAACATCTAATCCTACTCTTGAAGATGATGTTCACATCGTTCAAAATGAACGAGGTGAAGATGTTTATATTTTTGACCCTCACAACCCCCTAAATATAGAAATAACTCAGAATGATGTTGAGACTATTTTATCCAACTATGGAATCGATGTTCCCATTAATAATTTCCAATTATATCGTAGAGCATTTGTTCATCGTTCTTATACACGCAGACCTGACCTAGAAAATGCCGAAAATAATATTGAAATTTCTATTAAACCTGACGATTGTATATCGTTATATTCTAAATCTAATGAACGACTTGAATTTATCGGAGATGGTGTATTAGAGTGTATTACAAAATATTACTTATATAGACGTTTTCCTAAAGCAGACGAAGGATTTATGACTGAAAAAAAAATTGCGCTTGTTAAGAATGAGTCAATTGGACGTATGGCGTATGAAATGGGTCTGAATAAATGGTTTGTCATGTCTAAAAACGCAGAAACAAAACAAACACGAACTAATCTGAAAAAATTGGGTTGTTTATTTGAAGCATTTATTGGTGCTATGTTCCTAGACTTCAATAAAATCTCCTTAAAAGATGAAGATGGTTGGTTTGATAAAGTATTTGTTACTGGTCCCGGGTTCCAAATGGTTCAAATATTTGTTGAACGCATATTCGAAAAACACGTTGACTGGATCCAGTTAATTCAAAATGATGATAATTTTAAGAATATTTTACAAGTTAAAATTCAGAAAGAGTTTAAGGTAACACCACACTATATCGAGATGGATCAACACGACCCAGATATTGGTTATCATATGGGTGTCTATTTATGTCTAGGACAGCAAATCCATAATGTTACTACTAGCAATGCTACACATATACAAACTTTTACATCCTTCGTTGATATTCATCAGCATATGTCAGAACACGGAAGGGTATTTATTTTCCTCGGTGAAGGAATTCATAAGATTAAAAAGAAAGCTGAACAAAGTGCTTGTGAAATAGCAATCAGTAATTTGGAAAACTTCTAGAAACATCACAAACATTATGTTTACAATTTTATTACAAATTTTTTATCATTTGTAATAAAAAGTTATTGAAAATGAATACTCATATATTTTATAAACATATAGTATATTATAACCATGAATAATACCTATTTAGAACAATTAAAAAAGAAACCTATACCTAAAACTATAACTAATGGTGCTATTATAATTAAAATGCCTATGAAAGATGATATTATAAAACCTACTATAAATATGGAAGATAAATCTAATATTGAAACTGAAAATAATGAGGACATTAATCCACTTGAAACACATTTTAAAATTATTGATAAACGCGATGTATCAAACATAGACCGCAAACTTATCATAGACCGTTTGTATAATAGAGGTGTTATGAATTTTGAAGAATTAGAACAATCCGACGATTCGTTGGATATAGAAACTACACGCAAACCTACCAAGAAAAAACGAATTATTATTTCAGAAAATCAAGTTGATAGAACATTCGATGAAACCGAACCCGATAATACGCAACCTAAACCAGTAAAATCTAAAAAGGTCAAAGCCAAAACTGTTTCTACTGCACCAATTTACGATTTTAAAATAGGTGAAAAGAAACTAAGTGAACGTCTTCCTATTTCAAAAGCAAAGGTCTTACAACGAACTTCTACATATTATATGAATAATCGTAAGTTATACATAGATAAGATTAATCAATTATTTCGCCCTTATAAACAGGAAATAGAAAACAATATTGCTACTAGTTCTTGTAACTCAAAAGAAGTCGATTTTGATCTTTTAACTCATCAAAAAGTTGTCCGTGATTACCTGAACTTATATACGCCTTATCGTGGATTATTATTATATCACGGTTTAGGTTCTGGTAAAACATGCTCGTCTATTGGAATTGCCGAAGGTATGAAAACTGATAAACGCATTATATTGATGACCCCCGCGTCTTTAAAAATGAATTTTTTTAGTGAACTTAAAAAATGCGGCGACGAATTATTTCGTAAAAATCAATATTGGGAATTTATATCCACTGTCGGTAGGCAGGATTTAATTGATACTATTTCCGGAACTATGGGTGTTTCTAAAGAATTTATAGAAAAATACAACGGAGCGTGGATGATTGATGTTTCAAAACCAAGCAACTACAAAGAATTAACAGCGAACGAACAATCCACATTAGACATTCAACTTAACGAAATGATACGTTATAAATATACCGATTTAAATTATAATGGATTGAATATGAATAAAATTAACGAACTTACACATAACCAAACTATTAATCCTTTTGATAATAAGGTTATCATTATCGATGAAGCTCATAATTTCGTCAGTAGAATTGTTAATAAAATCAATAAACCCGGAACTATATCATATATATTATACGATTTACTTATGAGCGCTCAAAACGCACGAATTGTATTATTAACTGGAACACCTATTATTAATTATCCCAATGAAATCGGAATTTTATATAATTTATTGAGAGGGTATATCAAAACCTGGAAAATACCGGTCGTTGTAAAATCTAGTAAAAAAATAAACCGAGATGAAATATTAAAAATGTTTCAAGAAGATAATTTCAATACACACGATTATGTTGAATATAGTGGTAATGTTTTAACTATTACAAGAAATCCTTATGGCTTTATTAATGTAGAAAAACGCAATTACGTTCGTAAAAATGAAACACAGAAAACACGATACGGAGGTATTAATGTTACTAAGAAAAACAGACTAGTTATACAAGGTGGAACAGATGGACCATTTGATAGATACAAGGGCGTTAAATTGGATGATACCGGTAATCTTACAGACCACACATTTATAAATACTATTACACGCATTTTGAAAAATAATGAAATCGAACCACAAACCAATCGTATTACATTAGAGTTAAATAAGGCGCTACCTGATATTAGAGACGATTTTATTGATATGTTCATAGATACTGACTCTGCTAATGTAAAAGATACAAATCTGTTTAAACGTCGTATACTTGGTTTAACTTCTTATTTTAGAAGTGCGTCCGAACAATTACTCCCTACGTTTGTTACCAATGAAGCGGGTGATAACTATCATATTGTTGCTAACGAAATGAGTGATTATCAGTTTAGTAAATACGAGAAAATACGTAAAGATGAAGCTGAGCAAGAAAAAAGAAATAGAACTATGTCTAAGAAAAAGAAACCAAATGATGAACTTTTTGAAATTGCGTCTTCATACAGAATTTTCTCTCGCGCTGCTTGTAATTTTGCGTTCCCCGAACCACCTGGAAGACCAATGCCTAATAGAGGACAAAATGGTGAAATCGACGAACTAAAATTTGATGCTGTTCCAAACGAACTAATTATGGATACTGACGTTTATTCCAACCAAGAAGATGTCATACAGGAAGATAATGATGATACTTTAGATTATAATCAACGTATTCAGAACGCTCTACAATTTTTATATGATAATGCTAGCGATTACTTAACACCAAAAGCATTAGAAATGTATAGTCCAAAATTTTTGAGTATATTGAGTAATTTAACTAACGAAGAATACACCGGATTACATTTAATCTACAGTCAATTCAGAACAATCGAAGGTATAGGCATTTTAAAACTTATATTGGAGGCTAATGGTTTTACACAATTTAAAATTAAAAAGAAAGCTGAAGGTGAATGGACTCTTGATATGCGTAATAATAAAAAGCCCAAGTTTATTTTATATACTGGTACTGAAACTGCAGAAGAAAAGGAAATTTTACGTAATATATATAATAGTCAATGGGAATTTATTCCTACGGGTCTTCGCGAAGAAATTGAAAAAATACACGAAAATAATTTTATGGGAGAAGTCATTAAAATCATAATGATTACTTCGTCTGGCGCAGAGGGCATTAATCTTAGAAATACACGTTTCGTTCACGTTGTTGAACCTTATTGGAATATGGTTCGTATAGACCAGGTTGTTGGACGCGCTCGTCGTATTTGTAGTCACGAAGACCTACCGCCAAATTTGAGAACCGTACAAGTATTCCTATATTTAAGCACACTCAGTGAATTACAGAGCAACGATAATAATAATAAAGAATTAATTATACGTGATGTTAGTAAATTAGATAAGAAAACGCCAATAACAACAGATGAATCATTATTCGAAATAGCACGAATTAAAGATAATATTAATCAACAACTATTAACTGCTGTTAAAGAAAGCGCAATTGATTGCTCTTTATATTCTAAAAATAGTAATGAAAATCTTGTATGTTATGGCTATGGTAAAGTTACTTCCAATCAATTTTCATCATATCCCTCATTAGATGTAGATAAATTCCAAAAAGATGATGTTAATGTTAAGAAGCAAACTCTTCATCTGCGCAAAATTTCTATACAAGGAAAAGATTATGCTTATGACCAACAGAAGAATATTGTATATGATATGGACGCATACAAACGTGCAAAGAAAACTGGTGAAACGATGGAAGAATTAGGACAATTAAAAAGGGAAGGACGCAATAACATTCTTGTTAAATTTTAACTCTGATTAACTCTGAAAAATAGATAGATATCATTTATCTATTTTTCCATTACTCCTGCTTTCTGACTTATTTTTTCTATTACCTTATTTATTGTGCTTTCCTGTGGAACACCTGGTAATATATTACGATGTATTGAAAGACATTTCTGTGTAAAATCCGACTCAATGTCCTTATATTCTTCTTTATTCTCCTCTTTCTCTTTCATCAAACATTCAAATCCTTTTCTGGAAATTTCTCTTATTCCTTTCTTAAGTGTATTTTGAGAATTTTCCTTGTCCCATTCATTATTTTCTTTGATATACAATGTTTTACGTTTTTTATCAGTACAATGAATAGGTCTTTTATGAGTTCCTAGATCACGTAGGTTCTCAATAAACAACTTGGAAACTCCATTTACATACCCCACTTCCGCTTGGTGTTCTAAGTCTTCGAATGTTATTTTAATATTTTCTATAAATTCAGAAAAATTGATTGCGTCCTTACAATCTTCGTTTAAAAATACTTGTAAATTGAAATGGTTATTATTGGTAGTGTTATTGCCTATTTTCGGAATCATTTCTTGTATTGTATCTTTTAGTTGTTGTGTTTCTTTTTTATGTTCTTGATTTTGAACTACCAATAAATTCATTAATTCTTTATTCTGTGAAATTAGATTTAAAATTGTAGAGTTATCATTAGATTTTACTATATTATTATTATTTTCAGTATTATTATTTTCAGTATTATTAATATTTATAATATTACAATTTTTTTTATGTTTGCATAATGATGAATGATGCTTATAAACTTTTCCACAACCACACTTATGTGCATTCTTGTTTTCTCTTGTTTTTTTATTAGCATTTATTAGCATTTTGTGTTTTGTAGTCATCAAATGTCTATTGTATTCACTTTTGTAACAGCATACAAAGTTACATTTTTCACAATAAATTTTTTTCTTGTTTTCTTCTTGTTTTTTTGTTAGCATATTTGCCTAAATTATACTAATAAAAAAAACAAGGATTCTGAACTTAATAAAAAAACAAAAAAAACTTATGCTAACAAAATATTCGTAAAAAAACACAATTTACTGCATTCTCGTCACAACCCGTTTTTTCACTTTTTTCTGTAAAAAAGTTTTTTCAAAAAATGAAAATTGGACAATTTTAAATTGTCCATTTTTGAAATTTTCAAAAAAGAATCTCAAATAAAAAAAACACTTTTTAAACAATTACTCATTAATACCGGAATTCTGACTTATTTTCTCAATTACCTTACTTATTGTGGTTTCCT
>Ga0075480_10001312_pt1 | contig 15715 bp, 13 predicted proteins | sample DEB08_DNA_7_FD_81590 | JGI IMG/M metagenome (GOLD analysis project Ga0075480, IMG submission 81590) | Aqueous microbial communities from the Delaware River and Bay under freshwater to marine salinity gradient to study organic matter... | ecosystem: Environmental > Aquatic > Marine > Coastal ... | reverse complement strand
TATATTAAAATATTATGATATTATTGAAGATGATATGAATACATCAATAAAAAATATTAGAAAAAATTATATTAAAACATCTGAAAGAAAACAACGTCAAGAATTATCATTATCAGCATCTAGAGGTTTAACTAGACATCGTGGCAAACATGTTGTCCGATTTGATTAATTATATTTAAAGATTTAAAATATTAGATATACTATAATGCAGATATTTGTAAAAACATTAACTGGTAAAACAATAACACTTGAAGTTGAATCTAGTGATAGTATTGAAAACGTTAAAACAAAAATACAAGATAAAGAAGGTATTCCACCTGACCAACAACGTTTAATTTTTGCTGGAAAGCAATTAGAAGATGGTAGAACATTAGCAGATTACAATATTCAAAAAGAATCCACAATACATTTAGTATTAAGATTAAGATAATTTAATTTATTTATTTGTTTCACTTGCCTAAAGGTTATTTTACTTACCACCACCACAAGTCATTTTTCCACCAACACTAAAATTTTCTAATATTTTTTTAGGTTTATCTTGTTTTTTATCTTTAGATTTAGCAACATCATGTGTTGTTAACATCTTAAATACAGGTTTTAAAATGTATGATGTGAATAAAAACATCAATACACCAACTACAACAGCATGTATTAATAATACTGTGTAATAGTTTTTACCAACACGTTTTCCAAATGTTTTTGCTATTAATCTATCAACAAATTTAAATAATGGTGGAAATGCAACAACCAAAAATACTAATGATGATGTAAATGCTATTTGAAAACTATTATTATTTAATATACTTTGAATATTCATATCTTTTATAATACAAACATAGAAAAAAAAATATTATTTATAGAAAGATTTAATTAATTATTTATAGTTATACTTATTTACTTTTTCTTTGATGATTTACGTTTTACAACCTTTACTGGTTCTTCTTCTTCACTACTTTCTTCTTCCTCCTCCTCTTCTTCTTCCTCTTCACTATCAGATTTAGTAAATGTTTCCTTTGTTTCTACACTTTCATCTTCATCTACAAATCCATCATCATCATCATCACGGAATGCATAATCTTCAAGTTTTTCTGGAACCTTAATCTTGATTTGTTCTGCTTTCCATGTACAACCAAAACCAGCAGTTGAAAACCATAGACCATTACACTTTAGTAGTAGTTTTACTGTATTACCCTTTGCCATAAGTTTTGAATGATCAATAAAATCTTCACTTTCCTCATTATCAACATTTAGTCGTTGACGTTGTTCATTGTAAAATTTACATTGAAATTGTCCATTCCTTTGAACAATTTTGAAACCCATTTGTGCTGGATACTTTCCAGTAAATTCACCAGTATTTGGATCTTTGTATGGTCTTACAATTGGTGTATACTTTTCATCAATTACTTCATCTGAAATACTCTTTTTACCTAACCATACTTGACTATTTTTCTTAGCATCTGCCTTAATCTTTTCATCTAGTTTACTCATTGCTTCAACAAATTCTGACATTTCTTGATTACCATCAGTTTTTAGTGAAATCTTACAACTATACTTGCCACTATTATCACCTTCTGGATAAAATGTATTATCAAATGGAAACATACATTCAGGCGTTTCAACTAGAATACTATTGATTCCTTCACCATAATTAACATATGCAATTTTTGATCCTGATTGCATCTTTTTAATATCAGAATACCTTACAAGGTCAACATTTAGTTCAGATGGTTTTAGAACACTGCTCTTTGCCATTTTTACTTGTGTTTTGTTTGTTTGTTTGTTTGTTTGTTTGTTTGTTTGTTTATTTGCTCTTTTTACTTTTGTTTTTAATATATTTTTTTTCAAATTATCTAATTTCAAATTTTATTTTACTTTTTTTTACCTCTATTTATTCTACTTAATATATATTAATAATTTATCTTTAAATAGTTAATAATTGTTGTAAATATAAAAATCAAAATTTACTTAAATATTTATAAATATTAAATTATAAGATGAAAAAATGTATTTATTTGGATGACATGAAATTTTGCAAAGGTATATGTAAATATGGTAATTATTGTTATAAACATCGTAAATTATATTTATTAAATGATGGTTTAATATCTAAAGAAAGATTTACTTATAAAATGAGTGATTATAATGTTAAGGACATTAAATATACATTAGGTAGATTGGGTAATTTAAAATCTATCCATTCTAAACCAATGTTATATTGTAAAAAAGAAGAATATTTTAAATTATTAATACAAACATTTAACGATGATATTGAAAAAAATATTGTAAAATGTCAAGCATATATTCGTAGATATTTAATATTAAAAAATAAAATAAAAGGACCTGGTTTTTATAATCGTGATATTTGTAAAAATACAGAAGACTTTTATTTTATGACAGATATAAAAGATATTGAAAATACTTACTTTTTTTCATACAAAGATGATGAAAATAATGTTTGGTATTTTGATATTAGAAGTTTTAAAAAATTATTAGATCATAAAAATGAAAATCCATATACTAGAAAAATTATACCACAAAATGTTATCAATAATGCACTAAAATATATTGAAAACTTAATTTCAAAAAATATTATGATAGATATTGATACAATATCACATACTAATCGCAAAGATATCACTAAACAAAGATGTGTTGATTTGTTTTCGAACATATCACAATGTGGTTATGATACAAATATTGATTGGTTATATAAATGTAATAGACAAAATTTAAAAAAATTGTATAAAGGTTTAGAAGATATTTGGAATTATAGAGCATTTTTAGACCCTATTACAAAATCTAGAATTGTTCCACCAAATGGTATAGTTTATGGTACAAGTGTTAGAATTGTTTATGAAATGGATGATAAATATGATATTATGGATTTAATCATTAGTGAAACAAATCGTTTTGAAAATGCTACAAATGATGGTGACAAACGATTAGGTTACATGTATTTTTTAATTGGATTAAGTGAAATTTGTTATGATTGTATGATTGCTAATCCTTGGACAATGTATGCATTAAATTAAATTTTTTATTTAATATATTATAAATGTTTAAAATAAATATTATACATATCTTATTGTTTTTGATAATAATATGTTTATTGTATACTTTATTATATAATTGTGGTTGTAGTAAAGATGGTTTTAGTGTTGGTGGACAAGAAATAGAATCTTTAAGAAATTGTAATTATTATATTGAACATGATCAATGTAATGATGCATGTAATGTTTGTCCTGAATGTAATGGAATAAATAATTGTGTAAATATACTTTTGCGACCACCACCACCACCACCACCTCCTCCAGCACCATTATTACCACCACCTCCACTTCTACCACCACCTACTTTGTATCCTATGTATCCAATATCACCATGTATACAACATGATACAAATTATGATAATACTATATTAGATTGGTCAACAGATCAAAATCCATATAATTATTCAATGTTAAATAGTTATTATTTTGAATCAAATGAATGTGGATTATGTGTTTTATATAGTGTAACATGGTTACTTACTTTTTTATATAACATAAAATTATATGATAATATACCTAATTGTAATAGTTTTAAACCAATAACAATTAATCCACGTAGTATTGTAGATATTTATATGAGATATAGATCATATATTTATGGTGCTGATAATCATTATAGTTATATATCATGTACAAATGGATTATGTGGTGCATATTACATTCCAACAACATTTGATTTACTGAATGATTTAAAAATTCTAAAAAATTATAATACTCATGATAGTAAATATCATAATCTAAATATATCAGATAATTTTATTTATGCATTCCCTTTTGTAAAATTAAATTATACAACAGATTATACATATATACATGATTGTATGGAAGGAAGTTATTTATTTGATAATCAAAATAGTAGTATAAATATTCCTAATTATAATTTCAATTATACGAATTTATTTAATTCTACTGATTTAGTTGATTTTAATATAGATACTATAGAAAATATTGTAAAAAATAAAGATAACACTAATATGAACAATATAGAGTTTATGTCAATTATTAAAAATAATTTAATATACAGTCCATTATTGATAGAAGTATGGTTAGATGGTTCTAAAAGTTTTTCAGATGATGGAAATTTAATATTAGCAAATTCATCAACAATAATTAAAATAGCACATGTTTTTTTAATTATTGGATGCGAAAATATAAATGATAGTCAAAATACTAATGAAAAAGTATATATAATAAATAATTTTATGCCCTTTGGTGCAACTTCACCAGATAAATTAGATCAACAGATTAGACGAGATATTACTGGATCAGAAAGTCTTATTACAGAATCTTTATCATTTTTAGATTTATATGAAGGATCTTTTAATATAAATAATACTAATATATCAAATAGTATACTAAAAGTTACAATAAATATTGGCAACATAATACTTCCTGAAGGAATAGTAAGACAATCACCTTCGCCTTCAGAAAGTATTAATGATGATGATATACCTGAACATGATAATATGATAAGTATAGATATGGATGATTATGATATTACAAATTTTTTATCAATATATTCTAAAGAAGATAATAATAATTTATATTTTGTTTATAAATTTAATTCTATATATTATTTAAACACAATTATAGATAGAAGTATTTCTACTAGTTCAATTAGATTAGATGAATTAAATCGAAATTATACAAAAATACCACCAAGATCATCCCCACCAACAACAATTAATTGTGATAGTACTACAGGTCAATGTATAGAAGTAAATAGTCGTATAGGTGAATATAATGATATGGATACTTGTAATATTTATTGCGGTTATTCAAGTTCATCATCACCATCACCACCATCACCACCATCACCATCACCGCCATCTACAATTACTAATCCTACATCTCTAGATCAAAATCCAGAAAATAACGATGAATATTTAGTTGCAGGTATTATAGGTGGTTCAATTGTTGCTGCTGCTGCTACTATTGGTTTATGTGCTGCAGCACATAATAGATATTCTCCATTACGTGATGCAGATGTAGAAAATCCACAAAATAGACCATAAAATAATAAACTACTTAAAAATAACACAACATTATAAATTATAAATAGTAGTGCGGTTGATAGTGATAAAAAAAATAAAAATATATAGAAAATGCCTTCCAAGAACAAATCCTCCAAGTCCAAGAAATCTGTAAAGAAAGTTGAACCGGTTGTACAACCTGTTGTTGAACCAGAACCTGTTGTTGAACCAGTTGTTGATACTCCATCTGAATCTTCTGTTGAATCTGTTGAAGAGTTTGATTACACTAGTGAATTTACTACTCTTCGTGAAGGTCTTCGTGATGCTCTAACTCTTGTTAAGACACTAACTACTCAACTTGGTGCTCTTGAAAAACGTGTTGCACGTGATAGGAAGATGGTGCAAAAGCGTCTATCTAAGAAACCTCGTCGTGTTTCTACTGGTCTAAATGGTTTTTCGAAACCTGGTCCAGTTTCTGATGATCTTCGTGCTTTTCTCAAACTCGGAAAAGAAGACCTTATTGCTAGGACTGAAGTTACCAAGCGTATTACTGCATATTGCCAGGAGCATAAACTCCAGAAAAAGGATGATAAGCGTATTATTGTTCCTGATAAGCATCTCAACAAGCTTCTCAATGTTCCCAAGGGTGAAAACCTTACTTACTTTAATCTCCAGAAATACATGAAGGTTCACTTTCCTAATAAGGATGGTGTTTACCCTACACTCTAAGTATTTAAATTTATAATTATTTTTTTAATTTGAATTTTAAATATAATTTTTGTAATATTCTAAGATTGAAAATACAAAATGAAAGTTATTAAAAGTGAAATAAATAAATGTAATCTATGTATTCTACTAATATATATTTGTTTGACTATATTAACTATTGTGTGTTTTATTTATGATTATAATATAGAAGATATAGATAAAAATTGTATATTACCACAAAGTAATTTGGAATCTTTAAAAATAAAATATGATGTCAATATATCACAAGTAAATAATTGTGAAATTTATACAAATTGTATTATAGAAAAAACAAACGAAACATTTGTTACACCATATGGTTCAGAAAAACTTAAATATAATATAACCCTTACAACTATGTTTTTACCAAATACATATTATGTGAAAAATCATTTTACAGATAGTTGTCCTTTTGCTTGGGAATTACCATATTATTCACATAATAAAAATATGAATAATAATTGTGATGATATTGGTTATGGTTGTTGTGAAGTTCCATTAGATATAAGATGTGATAGTATTTTACATACACATAGGAATAGTATAGATTTTGCAAGTTATTTATATAATAATAATGAAAATCATAAAAAATATTTAGATATTGCTAAAAATGATAATAATGGAAGTAATTGTCCTACAAAAAAAGATTTAATATGTGAAAAATTTCAAAGTGATTATTATAATATTATAATTATTCTATTGACAATAGAAATAATGTTTTTATATATTATGATATGTTATAAATATTGTACAAAAAAAAATATTTTATATCAAAAAGTTGAATACAGTGAATTTGTTAATGGAAGTGTTTAAACTTTCTTAAATATGAAATAATTATTCATACTACTAAGTTCACTTAACTCTGGTATATCTATATACTTCATATTTTTATTATTTTTGATAGTTACATCAAAACTACCTATTGGACTTTTTAATATTTTTTTGTATTTTTCCTTTAATTTTTCTGGTAATTCTGGAACAAATTCATAACTTTTCATAGTTTCTACAAAATATTCAAAATTTACTAAATATTCATCTATTTCTTGCCCTATACTTTCCATATATACACTTATAGTTTGTCCTAACATATTTGATGTATCACTAGGATTATAATCAAAGTTTTCTATATCATATTTTTTCTTGACACTATATACCAATGTTTTTTTATTTTTATATGTGAATGGTTTTGGATTTTTTAACCTTTCAAATATACGATTTCCATCATAACATGTTCCTATAAAATATCCACCACTTTTTATATTATCATATAAATTTTGTATATATCCATTTAATGTATCATTATTTTTGAAATAATAATGTATACTAAATTGTGAACTGATTAAATCGAATCTTTCATTTGCTAATCCTCTATAAACTTTATCAATATTTTTATATCTTTCACTTATATTTGTATCTTTAATATCATATAAAATGTTTAACATAGTTTCAGCATGATCATCCCAATCTGTTCCACTTTTATTTTTTATATTTTTACTTGTATCATATGTTAAAAATACTGATTTATTTTTATCATATTTTTTAGTATTTATATAATATCTACGACATGCTTCTTTAACTGGTGCTATATCTAATCCTAATAGAAACTTACATTTAAAAACATTTTTATTATTTAAATATTTATTTAAATCACCACCTTGTCCTATTGATGTATCTAATATATTTATATCTTTCTTAAAAATATTACCAATACCTAATATTAAATTGTATTTTATGTAATTATGTAAATCTCTAAGTGAATCTAAATTTTCTGATTTCCCTATATAATATTCTTTTCTTTCTAATGTTGGAACATTTACATATTTTTCTATACTTTCTGTATCACCAGTTATCATTTCTGTTGTTATAGGATCTATAATTGTTTGCCATACATTATTTGCTGGTACAAACCACTGTGGTTTAGGTTTATCTCTACGTAATCTCATAGGTTCCCATATACTACAATTTTTACCTTCTGGATTATATCTAAACTCAACTATATCACCATTACTTATATTTTCACCATATTCTGTTAACATTCTACCTTCATTTAATGTTATATTTGTTATACCTTTATCACTACATTCATCTCCCCATTTATTAATATCATTTGATTTACCAACAAATTTTATATATTCTTCATCAACTTTTTCAACGACTCTATTTTCTAATATTTTCATACAATAATCTATATTTCTAAAATTAAAATCATCTTGATGTATGTTGTAACCTACTAATAAATTTAATGTTTTATAATTATAATCTATAGTATTACCATTCTTATCCTTTTCTGTATATATATTTACAACTTCTCGTTTGTCCTTTTTTTTAACTTCAACTTGAAAATCAATAGTATTTTCTTCTGGTGGTTTCCATTTATAATTATAATTCCATCTACCAGATATGTCCCTTTTAATAGTATTATAATCACCTCCAACACTTAAATCACTTGGTAAATAAATTAAACCATCAATTTTATATGTATAATTATAACTATTTGACCATATTTCTTTTGATTTTTCTAATATTGTGCTCTTTTTTCCACTTTTATATTTACTTTCACCTATATAATATGTTTTTAATTCTATATCTAATATTTTTTCATAAATATTTTTGCTGTTGTCTAATATATACTTAAATGTATTTAATATTGTTCCACGCGATAATTTATTTTTAGTGTTATAAAATGGATACATATATATTGGTTTTTTCGTTTCATCCATTTCTTCATTTGCAAAATACACATCAAATATCATATATAAATTTATCGGTTGACCGTTTTTATCACTTGTAATATATTCGCCATCTATTAACCATTCATCATTACATTTTGGAAATGTTTTTCCACTATCTTTTACAACCATTTTTTTATTTATTAAATAACCATGTTTATCATTATCAATATAATATAAATATCTTTCTCCATCTGCTTTTTCTGTTACTAAATAATTACTAAATATATTTCCAACTTTATTAGAATCTAAACAGTCCCTATTTAATGTTATTAAATCTGGTCCAAAAAATCGTTTGGTTTTACACAATTTACTGTATTTTTTTAATACTATATTTTTTTCACTCATTGACATTATATTTTCTGTTTCATATATTATAGTATTTATAGTATACACTATATCATTAAAACTAGTATACAAGTCATCTATATCTATATCTTTGTATAAATCTTTTAAATTTACAGTTTCATCTAATGGTTCTAATTTATTTTCTGGACTTATCATACCAAATGTTTTACTATCCATATATGTATTGTTTTTTTTGATATGACTATTATCACCATTCTTAAAACTTGTAATATTTGGTATACGATTACACATCATATTTCCTATATATTCAATTTCTACTTCATATTTTTCTGGCATTTGTAATAATCTGCTCGTTTTAAAAGTTTTTCCATTTGCCATTTTTACACCAGTTAAATCTATTCTATACAACATATCATCTGTTATAAAACTAAATCTACGTTTATATCTGTATGTTTTTATTTTGTTTGAATAATTATCCATAAAATCATGTACTTCTGGCGATTCACTATTTTTATATGTTTCACTTTTCATATTTAATCTGTAATTATATTCATTATCATCGAATCGATCCTTACGTTGTTTTAGCATATATTTTGGTTCACATTCTTCTAATATATCTTTTTTACAATAGTTTTTTATATGATATAAACCATTTACAGTTACCCTAATATCATTATCATTTTGACCGATATCTAAATCAGTAACATTATCTACATATGCTAGGTTACTTTTACAATATTCTAAACATTTATTAAATACATCTTTATTTATTGTTACAATATTATGATTTTTTTCTCTTTCTTTTTTTTTTGGATCTTTTATACTTTCTAATTTAGATTCATATGCTTTATTTCCATATACATATTCTAATTCAATGTTTTTATCATTTATTACATTTTTCAAAAACTCAATTGTTTTTGTTTTATCTAGTATGTCTTTCATATAATATATATTAATATATATTATAAATGTTTATATAATAATAAAAAAAATATGGTTAAAGATTATCAAATTTAAATTTATTTTTAAAATTTATCTTATAAATTTATTACATATTATATGGTGTTTCTTCTATCATATCTATATGACTTGGTTTCATAGTTGATAAATATTCAGCAATACCCTTCATTATATTTGGTTCATATCTTACACCTCTTGCACTAAAAGGTCCTGTTTTTGTTTCCATACCTCTCATAAATGCTGATCTTTTACGTGCCATTGATGTTCTTAATTTACGTCTTGTACGTTTACCACGATGTAATGCTTGAATATTTTGTATAGTTTTAATACGATATATATTCATATAATGTTTTAATAATTCTGCTATTTCTATATCATCATCATTTACTGCAATTTCATATGGTGTTTCATCATATATTTTATGAAAAGGATTTGCTCCATTTTCTAATAATAATTTTGTAATTTCATAATTATCTAAACCATCAAATAATGCTGTTTCTCCATCTTTATTTCTTATTATATTAGGATTTGCTCCATTTACTAATAAAAATTGTACCAATCTATAATTTTCATTCATAGATGCAAGCATTAATGGTGTTAAACCATCTTTATTTTGATAATTTATACCTACCCTTTGTAATATATTATCTATAGCTTCTAAATTCCATCCATCATTATTAATAGTATGCATTAAATGTTCCCCTAAAAGTTCTTCATCATATTCATCCATTATAATATAAAAAATATATTTAATTTATTACATATTATATGGTGTTTCTTCTATCATATCTATATGACTTGGTCTTGTCATATCAAAACGACCAGGAATTGACATACGACTTAACATTTGTATAACATCTTCACCTAAACCATATGTATTACCAAATCTACTTAATGCTGATCTTCTACGTGCCATTGATGTTTTCAATTTACGTCTTGTTAAATTACCACGTCGTAATGCTTGCATACGATATATTCTCATATATTTTTTTAATTCTTGTAATAAATAATCATCTTTTACTCTATTAATTATTCCTCCATCTACTACAATATCATATGCTGTTTTTCCTTCATTGTTTTTAATTAATGGATTTGCACCATGTTTTAATAATAAATGAGCAATACCCCACATTCTGATATTTCTAAATCTTGGTATATCATCAAGATTATTAGGTATACTAACCGCATACATTAATGCTGTATCCCCTTCATTATTTTTAATATTAGGATTTGCTCCATATTCTAATAAAAAATTGACTATTGATAAATGATTTTCTCTAGTAGATACCATTAATGCTGTTTCTCCAAGTGCTGGTTCTTTATAATTTAGTATAGTATCTATCATAATATCATAATTATGATTATCTTGTATATCATCTACTATTGACTCAAAATCATCAAGATCACCAAGTTCTGCATATTCTAATAATAATTCACCTTCTTCATCATTCATTATAATATAAAAAATATTAAAAATATAATAATATTATTTTAATATTGACTACTAATATTGACTCAAATTTATACTATCATACAACTCCCGTTTATTCATTCGTTTTCCATTTTTTATCATATTTACATTTAACTCCTCTGCAATCTTTTTTAACTCATCTATTTTATAATTACTTATCGGTTTCAAATATTTTTTATAAATATGTATATCTTTTATATCCATATTCAACATATTACTTAATCCACTCAAATCTTCCATAAAATCTATTTTAATCATATCACTAGGTTTTTCCATGTTTCTAAATATTTTATTTTCATAACATATATACACTTCTGGTTTAATCTTTGTATATAGTTTATAATATTTATTGTAATCTTTATCATATATGATTAATCCAAAATTGTACAAATCACTTAAATATAATATTGTTGATAGTGTATCATTTTGTTGTAATCCTCTTTGTAATAACTTTTTACTAAATCTTTTATCATAATTATATTTGTCATACACAATTTCTCCACTTTCATCTAATAATGTTGCAAATTCTAATTTACGTTTTTCAACATAATTTTTATCATTTTTATCAATTAAGGATGCATAATCATATGTATGTAGTATTAATTCTTCTAAACTTTTACTACTTGTCATACATTCTATCTTATCATCATTTTTAATTAATATTGCTTGTGTGTATTTTGTAGTTTTAATATTTTCATAATAAGTATCATCATATACAATATTTTTTATTAGTTCCATTTTATATCTTTGTGTTTATATGTTTAAATCTTTTTTGAATATTCTATAATTTGTAAATCTATTTCACTTAAATTTTCAAATTTTTTGTATACTTTTTTTTCTATAGTAATTTTACTATTTTTATTATTATTTATAATTTTTTTATATTTTTGTAATAAATTGTTTCTTTCATTATTTATATCATTATAACAGTTATTTTTTAAATTTTTGTATAATATATCTATATTATCATCACTTAATTTACTTAAATTTATAAATATTCCATTACTATTTTCTGTATATGGTATATTATTATTTATTATTATTTTATATATTGATATATTATCTTTATTTTTTTCAATATATTTTATTTTTTCTATATTCATATTTAATAAAAAATATATTAAAAATATTATTTATACTTGAATAAATGTATGATTTTAATCTTCGATATTACCTATCACTTGTATTTTATTTGCATCAAATTTAACTCTAATTGCTTTAACTACTACTTTTATTTTCATATTATCATCGTATTTATCTATATAATTTATAGTTTCCATAGGTATAATTATTAATAATGGACTTTCACTTATACTATTATTTTTGCCATTTTCTATAATATCTTTGTATTTTATATATGCTAATATGCCTAATTTATTTTTTTCACTTATATAACATTCTATAATATCATCAATTGTTGGTTTTATAATTTTAACACTAAATCTAATTTTATATTCTACCATACTACTTGAATCATAATTAACTATTTTTCCTAGTGTTTTATTTATAATTTTAACACTATTTTGTAATATATATCCAGTTTTATAACATTTATTTTCAACTTTATTTTTTAATATACTATATATTTTTGTATTTATATCTTTTGTATTTAATTCATTAAAATTTATTTGTATTTTTTCTGTTAATATTTCATCTATAATATAACTTGTCATTATTATTACTAAGTTTTTTTTATTTTAAATATCAAATTTAAAATTTATATATTTGCAACATATATTCATCATAATTGTATTGTATATTATAATCTTTTTCAATTCTTCCAATTAATTCTATTATTATACAAAATTCATCATTTTTTATTTTACTATTTTTTTTATCACCATCTATATAATTGTCTAGTATATCACTATATTTTTCATATAATGGATATATTTTTTCTTTAAAATCTTTTAATGTATTTTTTGTTTGATTTGCTGTTGGACACATTATTGATATATATTTACGTTTATTACTATCATATACATTTGTCTTATTTATCATATTGATTTTTTTATTTTTAATACTCACATATACATAATTATAATAATCTGGATACACTTTATCTTTAAAATCTATATTAGATTTTGCTCTATCCATTAATATTTTACTTTCTCTATATCCAGTATCATCTTTAATAAAAAATTTAGGAATATCTCTTTCATTAACTTTTAATTTCTTTTTATTATTATATTCAAATAATACAAATCCTATCTTTTCTTTATCAGTATCAAATTTATAATCTATATCTATTAATATACTTTTAAAATGATTGTATACTATTTGTTTCATATCAATATCTAATTTATCATCTAACATATGTTCTATTAATATTCTTTTTTCTAAAAATGATAATCTTTCTATAATATAATCATATATTACATCTTTATAACCATTTATATTTTTTATATATTTATACTTTTTTAACATTTTAGTTTTCATATTATCTATATCATTTAGTATATCTTCTATATCTATCGTATTATCATCTCTTTTTCTAATTTTTTTATATGTTAATTTTATATATTTATTTTCCGTTTGATCACTATTTCTTTCATATATATTTATATTTTTATCACTTTTATTATTTGGTTGATATATATATTCATCATTTCTATATATTAAATAACCATTTTTACCATTATAAATTATATTTCTTTTATAATTTACCATGTATTTAAATGTCATATATAATAATTCTATATTTATATCATTTGTTATAGTAGTATCACATATATAATTTATTATATTTTGTATATTACCACTTATATTATTCAAAAAATATCTTTTAATATATATTTCATAAATATTATACATATTCATTATTTTGTTACTATTTAAACTATTCATATTACGTTTTTTTGTAATACTATGTTTAATACTATATTTACATCTTTCATCTTTTTTCGATGTTTTTGGATCATTAATTTCTTTGAATAAATCACCATCAATACTATTTTCTTGTAATATTTTTTCTACTTTCACTATTTCTTTATTTTTCTTTTCTGCCAGTTTATATATATCTAAATCTATACTATTTTCATTTATAGCACTATATAAATATATTGTTGTATCATTTTGTTCTGGCAATAAATCTTTATGTGAACAATATCTTATACCTCTACCTATAATTTGTTCTAAACGTTTTAAATGATACCAAGGATCAATTACATGTATACTTCTAATATTTTTTAAATCTAATCCTTCACTCGCTACATTACTACCTATTATTATTTTTATTTTTTCACCATTACGATTTTCAAATGATGTACATATTTTTAATAATTCTTTATAATTTCCTGATAAATCATTATCTGATGTTATTGATATATAATTTCCTTTATGTTTATCACTTTTAATATCAAATATATTTTTATTATAATTATTGTATCCATTTTGTTCTAATGCTAACATTATTGGTATTATACCACTTTGTATATATTGTGAATATACAAATACTATGCCTTCACTATTTTCTATAGTTTCTAATAATTTTTTGATTTTACATGAATATTTACCTATATTTTTTATATCAAATATTTGTTCTACACCATTTTTGTATTTATACATTTTTTTATTTGAACTATAATCACATATGGTTTTTAAACCATATTTACCATAATATTTTTCTATTTTATTACTATTGTTTGGATATACTATATTACTACATTGTGTTAATATTTTTTCATGTTCTAATTTTAAAACTTCTACTTTAAAACTATCTTTTATCATTTTGTATATTTTTGATTGTATAGGTTCCATATCACATTTATATATTGGTAACTCTCCTATTTTTATAATATTTTCTGTTGGATATAATCTTTTTGGAAATTTATCTTCACTTTCACCTTTTATAAAACTAATATATCCTCTACTATATCTACTTAATCCTTCATAATCTATTAATATATCTTCTTTAAATATATCTTTTATTTTACTATAATCACGTTTATCATTTGCATATAATAATGTTAATAATTCAACTATTTCATTTGCTTTATTATACATAGGTGTTGCTGTAAGTAATATTAATTTTAAGTTTCTTGTATTTTCTATTAATAATTTTAAATATTTAATAGTATCATCTGAACTTTCACTATCATCACCTCTTATATTATGTGCTTCATCTATTATTAATACTCTATTTGAATATTTTTTATCACATATATATTTAAACTTATCTTTATATTTTTCATAAATAAATTTTATACGATTTGCAAATTCTAAATAACCATAAAATTCATAATATTTTTTTACTAATTTATTTCTATTTTTATCTATATCACCTTCATCATTTATTAAGTTCCTATAAGTATCACTTGTACATTGATCATTCAATTTTTTTGGATTGTATATATTATTATACCATCCTTGTTTTATTTTATCTGGTGATAATATTATTATACGATTTTCTGGTAATTGATATACATCTCTAAAATTTTCTGCTATCCCTACAGCACTACAAGTTTTACCAGTTCC
>Ga0075480_10001310_pt1 | contig 15724 bp, 16 predicted proteins | sample DEB08_DNA_7_FD_81590 | JGI IMG/M metagenome (GOLD analysis project Ga0075480, IMG submission 81590) | Aqueous microbial communities from the Delaware River and Bay under freshwater to marine salinity gradient to study organic matter... | ecosystem: Environmental > Aquatic > Marine > Coastal ... | reverse complement strand
GGCAAGACTAAGAAAAATACGAAACGCGCTAAGAAGAGAGGAACTCGTAAGAAGAGCAGAAAGCGTAGTTCTGGATTCTTTGGATTTTAAGTAGTTTTAAGTAGTTTTTTAAGTAATTCATAAATCATTTAAACATATTTTTATATAATTAAGTGTAACAAACACTTAAAATGCCAAATAAAAAGGGCGGTAAAAAATTTAAAAAGGGAAAGAAACAAACATTTCATGAAAAAGCATTAATTTATAAAGATCCTAAAGAGGATCAAGAATATGGAAAAGTGATGAGAGCAATGGGTAATGGACGATTTGAAGTCCAGTGCTTTGACGGAAAAACAAGGACGGGTATCCTTGCTGGGAACATGCGGAAACGAATATGGGTTAACAAAGATGATATTATATTATTCAGTAAATGGGAATTTACAACAGACGATGATAAGTGTAGTATTATTCATAAATATGATATAGATGAATCAAAGCGTTTACAGAAGGAGGGCGAATTTCCAGATACGGTGAATTTAGATGAAGAAAATACATTTGATGCGGGTGATAATTTTACGTTTGATTATGGTTCTGGATCAGATTCTAGTGATGAAGATGATACAAACGATGAAGAAAAAGACAAAGATAAACCTTGGTGGAAGACACAAGATAAAGATACAAATGATAATACGGATGTTTGGCAAAGTGAGAAAATTAATTTAGATGATATTTAATTTCTAATGAATATATAAATATGGTTGTTCTAGGATCTCATTTACCATTAGGTGTAGTAAAGGGTCTAGGTGCGTTAGAAGGTACATTGACTACATATGGGACATATTTCTCCCCCTTTTTATTGGGTGGTGGAAAAAAGAAAAAATATAAGAAGCGTAGAACCCAAAGAAAAAAGAGAAGCAATGGTAAGCGGACAAGAAATTATAAATGTAAATCTTGTAAGCGTAAAACATGTAAGTGTAATAATAAACATAATAAACGCACTAAACGCAATAAGAAAACAAGAAAAAATCATTAATTATTCCCTAAAAAAAAAATGTTTTATAGTATTATAAATAAATGGGAGAAATGAAAATTGAGCATATTTTACTATTTTTAGTAGGTGCTTTCTTGGCATATCATATGATGAAGGGGTGCGGATGTAATAAGGTTGAAGGAATGCGAAACCTCCCGAAGGTAGGAGGAGACTGCACGACCACCTCATATGGTTGCTGTCCTGGAGGAAAAAGAGCGGCAACATCGGATGTTGATGAATGTCTTCCACACGTAGTTGATTTAGATGGTATGTCTACCCCAGAGGCTAGGGGTGCTTGTCCCAAACACGCACGTGGTGAGAAGGCACCCTGGAGCACCCCCGAATGTTATTCTGCTGGCCAGAGATGTATATATGATCCAGCCTGTTTAGATCCAAACAGTGAGAATTTTAAAGAAGGACAGGGGTGTATAGTTAAAGCTGGAGACCTACTGGGTCATGAAGATGATCACAGGACCGCATGCCGTATATGTGGTGTTAAAGGTTATCCCCCCTGCCCCAGAGGAGCCAAGCATCCATACAGAAAAAATAAAAAAAATCATAAATTTTCAATATTTAAATAAATATTAATCATAAAACATTAATTTATTTTTAAATTTGATTTAAATAACAGTTTATTATTAAATAATAAATGATTGTTACATTCGGTAAATATAGACACGAATCTGTTAAAAATATCATTGAAAAAGATTATCAATATTCACAATGGTTGATTACACAACCTTGGTTCACTATCAAACATAAAGAATTACATCATCAATTTTTACATGAAATGAATAGTGTGTCTAAGAAAGAGGATTCAATTCATTCTAATGTGTTTATAGTATATACTGATGGTGCTTGTAAACACAATGGGTCAGATAAAGCCAAGGCAGGGATAGGGGTTTATTTTAATAAGAATAACATGATTAAAATTCCAAGTGTTTCAGAAAGATTAACATCTATAAAACAAACAAATAACGTTGCTGAATTAACTGCTATCCTAAGAGCATTGGAATTATGTGATAGTCATAATATTACTCAAAAAATATTAATTTACACTGATTCAGATTATAGCATGAAGTGTATTGAAATCTGGTATCCCCAGTGGAAGAAAGAAAATAAAATGAAAGAAAGAAAAAATATTGATATTCTACAAAAAATTGATAAACTATATGAGAAATTAGATGTAGAATTCAAGCATATAAGATCTCATACAGGATTAACAGATATCCATTCAAAGGGAAATGAAATGGCGGATAAATTAGCGGTACAAAGTTTACTTTAGATTACTATTTACTAAATCTAGGCTATCATAGGAGCACTAATCTTTTCATGATAATTATAATTTTCAATTTTAAAATACTCTTCTTTAATATCATTTATATCTGTACATTCATCAGAAATAGTTAATTTAGGGAATGTAAAAGGTATTCTTTTTATCTGCGTTTGCACTGCTTCTACGTGAGAATCATAAATATGAGTATCTCCTAAGATATGAATTAATCTACCTGGTTCATACCCTGTTAACTTTGCTATGATACATGTTAAGTATGAATAAGAAGCAATATTAAATGGAACACCTAAGAACATATCACCTGAACGTTGATATAATTGACAATCGAGTTTATTTTCATTTGTATTCACATAAAATTGACACATGACATGACAAGGTGGTAATGCCATCTTATCTAAATCGGGTGGATTCCAAGCACTCATTATAATACGTCTTGAATGAGGATCATTTTTTATGAGATCAATAATATATTGTAATTGATCACTACCTTTGCCGGTATAATCTGTATTAAAATCTTTGTATTCAGCACCAAAATGTCTCCATTGAAATCCATAAACAGGTCCTAAATCTCCTTCTTCATAATCTAACCCACGACTGTCTAAAAATTCTCTGCTAGAATTACCATCCCAAATACGCACCTTTTTCTCATTTAATAGTTTATTGCTTGTAGAACCCTCAATAAACCAAAGTAATTCTCTTAAGACTGTTTTGTGACCAACATGTTTAGTTGTAAGTAATGGAAATCCTTTACTTAAGTCAAATATCATCCGTTCACCGAATAGTGATAAAACTTTGCTATTCCTACCTTCAGTAGGAAAACCTTCATTCATAACCTTTTTCAGTAAATCTAGATATTGATATTCTTCTGTATTAATATCTTTCAGATTATGATAAATATTAAAATGAAAACTAACAGATCTAGTATACGTTTCACTTAAATATTCTTGTAAAAATCCCTTTTCTCTGTTATCAATATGAGGTCTGCTACATATTTCATGCTGAATATCAGATTGATCAACTAGTTTCATATTTTCAAGTAATTTCAATGGAAGACTGTGAGTTGTATCTCTTGGATGATAATTATCATCAAATCTAGTTAGATAAATCTTATTTAAATTTTCATAGTGTTCTGTTTTACAGCATTCATTGAAAATTTGTGATCCACCAATTACAAAGATTTCTCCCTTAAGTTCATTACAAAATCCAAAAGCATCTTTTAGTGAACGGAAACACTTTACACCATTTGATTCTTCTACACTATGATTTCTACTCAGTATAATATTGTATCTGTCTCTTAGAGGTCGTTTAGATTCTGGAATGCTTAACCATGTATTGTATCCCATAATTACTGCGTTGTTGTGTTCACCTTCGGTTGTTATCTTTTGAAAGTTTCTCAAATCCTTCTTTGAATGAATAAGTAAATCATTTCCTTCACCGATAACATCATGATTGTTTACCGAAACAACGATACTAAACTTCATATTTATATTATTTATTAGTATTAATATCTTTAATTAGATATCAAATTTTTAATATTTACTAATAGTATAATATTTCATGCCGAAGAAAAGTAGAGTAAGAAGAACTCCAAATATTGGTGTCAAAAAAAACACTATAACAAAAGGATCGCGAAAAGCAGTAACTTCAACGCGAAAAGCAGTAACTTCAACAAAAAAGATAGCAAAAAATGCGAAGAAAGTGGCAAAGAAAACTATTGCTAGTAAAATAGCCAAATCTTATAAAGTGACAGCAACTACCGGAATAGATCCGAAGAGAGTTAAAGATGCTATAAGAGAAATAGTTAATTTACAAAGTTCTAGAGCTGGTGCTCAAGAAGCTACAAATATTAGTAAATTACTTCTTCCAAAGATATATGGATTAAAATCTACAAAGGTTGTGAGAGACATACTTGAGACACCCGCGAAACCAAGTACTATTCAGGGGCCAACATTATATGGTTGTGGAGGAACTGGTTTACCTGAATCGGGATCTACTTCTAGTTGGTTCTTCCCAGAAGAAAAGCGTGATGAGATGAGAGCTTCAGGGTTAGTATATTGTTGGATGACTTTAGTCCCTTGTACATTTAAACAAGGAGGAGGGAGTTACTGTGGAAGAGGTATTAATCATGAAATGGAACATGCTATCCCTTGCACGGGTCAAGTAATAACTAGTCTTTTGGCTCAAAATGTTAATATAAAATCCGATAAACCATATAGAAAACATCATGTAATATTGTTTGAAATAATGAAAAACTTGTTACCAGGGACACCGACTCAAAAAGTTAAGAGATATGTTTATTTAATTATGAGAATGATAAGAAGACAACAGGTTATTATGGGATTACCTTCGATAAGTGTAGCGAATCAAAAGAAGTGTCAGTTAAATTTACTTAAGATGATAGTAGATCCAAATACTTTACAAGTAAAGGTAGAAACAAATCAAGGTGAAGTAAAAAATATTATGAATGATGTTGACTCAGCTAATAAAAAAGGAATGATTCAAAAATCCGATAAACCTGTTTCATTCTCACCATGTGGTTGGTGTGGAATACATAACTCTGAAAGTGCTTTTGCTTCAAAAGAAAGATTAACAGAACTATATTCAACAGGTTATTCAGCAGATAAAGTTCCATTAGCAGTGAAATTAGCTATGGATTTCAAAGCTAATAAAGCTAAAAAAGATATTTTACAGGGGCAATGCGAAAAACTTTGTGACATGTATAATGAATTAGAAAAGGAAAATTTAAGTCATTTGGTTATATCGGCTTCTGTGCTTGTATTATCTGTAATAATAGAAACAACTTATAAAGAACTTAGCGTAGAAACACTTCACATGCCGGAATTATTCAAATGGGTTGAGAAAGCAAAACAAATCTTAAGTGATGCTGGTGAGTTAGAAAGACTTTTAGGTGAAGGATCTGCTAGCAGTGTATCAATAATTCAGAAATCACAAAGGCTCGGGGAATTATCTGGAAATAAGGTAACAAGAGACTATCTAAATTTTGCAGATGTTACTATTAATGACTTTGCGACTCCATCAGAGATAGGCATTCAAGTTGGAGGAGCCGGGGAATTAGATATGGAGCTTGAAGGAGATGATACTAGAACAAGTGTGTTTCAGAAAGATATGATACCAACTACACCTCAAAAACAGATTATTCCGAGCCAGGTTTATGATCCAAGAGCGGGTATACCGGGAACACCTCAACCTGCGCAACTAAATATTGATGAATTAATACGTGAACTAAATACTGTTTTTGGAAATCCCGGTCAAATAGAAAACATAGGTGTTGAAGAAAATATTACATTAATGTTTGATCATTTTGAAAGCATGAATGAAAATATAAATACAGACTTTCTTTCTGGTGTGGAAGTTAATATTGATAATTTAACTGATAGTGGGTTAGAAACACTTTTGAGTGAAATAGATTTAGAATTAGAATCAGAATTAGAAGATATGGAAGATGCTGAAAGTGAATTAGATGAGCAAGCAGCTTTAAAAAGAACATTTACATCAGGTACGGCTGCCGCGATGGATGCGTTAGCGGCTTCTGTCCCTGAAAGTGAAATGGAGCAGCCAACACTAAATAGAACATTTACATCAAGAACAGCTAATGCGATGGATGCATTAGCAGCTTCTGTCCCTGAAAGTGAAAGTGAAATGGAAGAATCTCAAACATTACCAATGGATTATGGATCTCAATCGACAGACAGTGACGATTATAGTGAATCTGAAGAGGAAGTGGAATTTGAAGACGAAAATGAAGAAATGAAACTCGAAAACCCATTAGGTTTTGGTGGCGGGAAAAAGAAATCAAAAAAGAAGACTAAACGCAAGAATACTAAGAAGAATAAAAACCGTAAGAAAAATACTAAGCGTAAGAATACCAAACGTAAGAGTAATAAGAAAAATACCAAACGCAAGAGTAATAAGAAGAATACTAAAAAGTAAATAATTTTTAAAATTTTATCTATATTTTATTATATGAGAAAATCAAAAATAAATTTACTTTATCTCGTTATTGCTATATTGTTTATAGTATTAATTGTAATGGAATATTATCCGAATTATTATGTAGGTGAATCTTCTGATGAACAAACTAAAGATAGACCCATTAATATAAATATCATTAATGATAGAAAACCAGAAATTATTCAAGAAAGAAAAGTTATTGAAGAACCAAAAAGACATTACGATTCTAGATATTATCCTAGAAGAGACATGAGAATTAATATACCAACTAGAGGAGAACCTCCACCCTATCAGCAAGTAGGTATTTTAACAGATGAAAATAATCCTGAAAATATAAAACCATTGTATGGTCGTCAAACTTATAGAGGATCTAATCAATGGAATTATTTTACTTCGCTTGATTCTCATTTAGCAACTAAAATACCAATTTATACGGGTGACAAGGATTGCACAGACGAAAGAGGATGTCAAGAAATAAATAAAAATGACATGTTAAATATTGGCGATCCAGGAAAACAATACAAAGCTAATATATATCAAACACAAGCACCAAGATATATACCTTATGTTTAATCCTTCATACTTTCATGTGCTTCTCGGAAAGAATCTGAAGACCATATAATCTTATCACCATCCTCATTCCACTTCCCAACCGATTGATGAGAAGCATTGTAAATAACAGAAGTCGCCTCATCCTCTAGGTATTCTACTCCCTCGTAGTCAACTTCCACGAATTTTGAAGTATCCTCTTTAATATTATCTTCTCCATCTTGGCATTCATCATCACTTTCATCCTTTTCAGAATCATCTGATTCATCCGATTCATCTGAATCATCAGAAAAATCTTCCTCTTCACTATCATCTAAAAATTCACCCGGTTTTAGATTCATTAGTGGATAAAACGAAGCAGGTGAGAAATATAAATATCTATTAGCTTCTCTAAAACTATCAACTAGTTGATCAAATAAAAATACAGCTTTTTCGGCCCATGGATTCTTGTATAACACCTGAGATTTTACTATTTCATATCTAGCATGGATATTATCTACAATATAACAAATTCGGGTATTTTCATTTTCACGATAATCATCAATATACTGAATTAAAACATCCAGACTATCATAAACTTTTTCCAAATAGTCCACCTTCTTGCTGTATGATAAATCATTATCATATGAGATAATATTTAGTATCTCGTTATATGTGTAATAGATAGGATATTCTAATTCTTTAACCTTTGATACAGTGTCATAATCATCCTTATCAATTAGAGTTAACTCGCAATCCTCCGATATTAGTTTTTGATCCTGTAGATAGATATCTAGTAATCCAAGATTAGCAAAAACAATCTTATTCATCTTATTCATCTTATACATACTTAACATATTTAATAATATTAAGTATTATTTTTTTAAATATATTAATCCCTCAAAAAATTAAACTTCATTATTGATATGATAAATAATACTAGGAAGTTGATTCAGTGAGTCAATAACATAATCCGGTTTAGCACTCCATAGTATTTCTCTTGAATTCTTTAAACGTTCAACATATTCTTCTTTTGACAAGCGTTTATCTTCTTCATAGTCAGTCATTTTCATGTTAGTAGACCACTTAGCAACCCCTACTGTAATCGCACCAGCGTTCTTACCCTCTTTGAGACCAACCACTGTATCGTCTATTTTTATCACCTTTCTAGGGTCCGCGATACTTAAATGATTCATAATTTCTCGCATCATGTGAGGATTAGGTCGACCAGGCTTCCCTAAGCAGGTTGAACTCACATACTTATCAATCTGTATGTTTTCATCAAGTAGTTTTTCTTTAATCGCATTCATTATAGGGCGAGAGAATCCAGTGGTCACGCCAGTACTAATTGAATTTTCACCTAACCAATTGATACATGTTTTTGTCTCAGGCAAAATCTCTATATTTTTAATTCCATCGTCCATTTGATATTTTATGAATTCATCAAAAACACTCATAGTTGAATTCATATCAGGATATTCTCCATGCTTTTGCATCCATTCTCTTGAAATATACTTATCTTTTAGTATTAAATCTATATGCTGATGCTTATCAATACCCATGTCTTTGTATATTAATCTGTTTGGAATATTTAATCCTTTCTTTTGAAATGCTTGTTTTAATGAGATAAAAGGACTAAGACTGTAACGGTCAACAATAGTTCCTCCGAGATCGAACACAGCTAGACGGATACTCATTATATGTATATAATTACTACTAAACAAATATTTAAATACCTTGCTGTTTAAATAATGAATTAGTGCGTAAAATATTTAAAAAGAATATGTGGAATATTTAAAAATGAATAGAATGATTAACCCCCGGAAATTTTCACGTTGTGTGAATAGTATGCGCCAATTCTTCCTTGATCGCAATTATGTGGAAGTTCATACTCAGAATATGAGGTCAATCCTCGCTGCTTGCGAAGATCCAACCACAATCTCTACATATCAATATGCGGGTAATGTTTGGCCACTACCTCAGACTGGTCAGATGTGGTTAGAAAATGTACTTCTTGATAACCCAGACTATGAGGGTGCTTTCTGTTTAAGCACGAGTTACAGGAATGAACCCAATCCAGTTCCTGGTCGTCATGATTTAATTTTCCCTATGTTTGAATTCGAAAGCAAGGGTAATATGAATGATTTACAAAATATGCAAAAGGATCTTTTAGAACATTTAGGTTTTGAAAAGACAGACGGAGAATACCCTGAAGGAGATTATTTAGATGTATGTAAAAAATATGGCGCAGAAGAACTTGATAATGATCATGAATTACAGTTAGAGAAGGATTATGGTCCAGTATTCTTCTTAAAGAACTTTCCATTTTCCACGAGTCCCTTCTGGAACATGAAGGCTGATTTTACGACTCAAAATTCCAATAAGATTGATGTAATTTTACATGGGATTGAGACAATTGGATCCGCTGAACGCTCTTGTGATAAGGATGAAATGCGGGAACTCTTTTATACTATCTCGGATGGCCAATATAAAGATATCCTTTACAAGGAGTTTACTAAGGAGCGAGTTGATAGAGAACTAGACGAGTTTTTAGACAGGGATTTCTTTCCTCGATATGGTGGTGGAATTGGTGTAACACGCATGATTAGAGCAATGGAAATGAGTAATCTTCTAGAGGATAAGCAATAAAAAATAATATTTAATTAATCATTTTATATAATTAAATTTAATTGCCTCCCACTCAATGCCACTCACTCATTACAATGCTTTTATAATCATTAAATCTATTCACAAATTCATCTACCTTATCCTTAAATCCATATTTTACTAATTTATCACTAACATATTTTATTTTCATATCTTTCTCAGATAAGATATCATCTAATACCTCATGTAGTATCTTATCTGAAATATTCTTTGATGAAACCCACTCATGCGTATTAAATATACTACCTCGCTTTCCGTAAATATCTCCTTCATCAATGCTAAGTAATTCTCCATCACGATTCACTAAAATATTCCTAATGATATTATCAGAAGATCTGAATAATCCATCAAATAGTCTGATCTTTAAGCATTCCTTAACTACAAATTCATCTTTTAGATATTCTTTGTTCTTACCAAGATCACCAATATTCTCGAAATAATCCATCATACAGTATACAGCATCTTCATCGGCAAATGAACTATTATTCACAAAAGTCTTTATTTTAGGGTCTTTTCTAACTAACTTTTTATCAGAAACAATTCGTCTCATTTTCATGTCCCACAAGTCGAAATATGTCTTACATTTATCCACACATATATAATCTAAACCATAGTTCATGCTCTCACCCATCTGCTTTAATATATATTTCTTATCTTTGTAAGTCACTTCTATGCAACACACTTTTCCGCCACATACACCATCTTCTAGAATATTTACATTTGTAAATTCACTAAATGAAATCTTATCTAAGTCATCAAAATCCTTCTTCTTCCGATTCAGTTTAGATTGTTTCTTATTTTCTTCATGTAAAAATCCAGAGGTTTCTTTTATTTTTTCTTTAGGTTTCTTTTTACTCTTTGGATCGCTTTCATTCTTCTTCTGAATATAATATGATTTATATTCCTCACCTTTGTCCCCCAATAGTGATAAATCTTCATCTACAACAAGTGCGCCTTCCGACGCAAATTTCCCCAGACCAAATCCTTTATTTACATGATAATCATTGACAACGTAATTATCCATTTCTATCTTCTTCATATCCTTTCTATAGTCATCAAAATGAGTTTCAGTAAATTTTTGATATTCTTTTACTGAATAATCTAAATCATCTCTTTTCAAAGCTATTAATCCTAACCAAATCCCAAAAGCCGGTCGTTCCTTCATCCCCCTTCTCATGAACATCTGAAGACTAAAATTAAATACATCGTTTAGTTCCGCTGGCCACATATAATCACCTAGTATCTCAAACCAGAGGTAAGATGCTTCCTTCCTTCTATATCTTAGACCCATATTCCCTTCAATTTTCATCATTTCATTAAAGATTAGAAATATAGACTCATCCCCTTTCTCTAACCTATGAATAAGATCTTCTCCTAAAACCAATAATTCTTCGCTATCACCTGTTTTTTTATACTTTAGCACTTTATCTAAAACTAAATTTCCTCTAGTATAATCTTTATTTCTGTACCAGTTATTCACGTAACTGGTTATACGATTTCTTCTACCTTTCGTAACAAGTTCGCAAAAATCTAATAACAGATTCCTTTGTGATCTGTCTTTATCATATTCATCCAATATCCGACTACATTCACTGATAATATACACCTCTGAAAGCGATAAATCTTCCATAAGCAGAATCTTTAAGCGATTAATGAGGTTTGTAATTAAACCTGATCCTTTTGGATGATCATGGAAAAGACTCATTTCCATGATAGACCACGTAAACTTTTCCTTTTCCCCTCTTCTAAAATATTTACAGATACCCGATTTAAGTATATTCGCTGAATATCCATGTTCACTACAATTATTAAAGCAAGTATGAACAATCATTTTGTATTTATGTTTGTGTTGGTGTTTGTAAAAAAAATAATATTAAGAAATCAAATTTAATATTTAATAGTTGTCTTTTTCTGGATTGAAAATTATAGAGTCACTGAATCTATATTTCGTGGGAGAATACTTTTCACATTCTTGTTGTGAATCATACTGATAATTACACTGACATAGATATGGATTTTGACCACATCGAGAACATGATTCTCTTATAGGAGACCTTTCTTCTTTCAACTCTTTTAATTCATCCCTTGACTTTATTTTCTTCAGCTTGTTATGTAAATGATATGAAACGATAAAATCCATGGTTGTATTATCTTTAAGATATGAAATAGTATTTAAATCAAATTTAAATCTAATAAACTATAAATGAAAATTGATCAAGATATCATCCAACGAGTCAAAGTTGCGGGTATCTTTTGTCTTCAGTTTTACAAGATTGTCACTGGAACCATGTTGTCTCTCTTTGTTCCCCAAGCTTGCTATGAACCGATTAGCGATGGGTCTGATATTATTCGCAGCGATGAGGTAGTGAGGATATGCACACTCACACAAAATTTTGAAAACAACGAAATCTATCATCGATTAACACTATATTGGAATGGTATATCTTTTTTATGTTTTATTTATTGTTATGTTTTAGAACTTAAACGGGAATCTTGGGCTATTAAATATTTAGATATAGACAATGATAAACCAGACAATGGCTTAAAAGAAATTATTATTCAAGAACCTATTTTAGATAAAAAAATGGACAGACTAAACAGATTATATTTCTATGGCTTAAGCACTACTAGTGTTGTTTATGCGATTAATGTTTTAATGATGATCAATGTCTTGTATCAAGATTATCATAGCATGTCCACAATCTCATGTTTTATTTCATTTACTCTCTTAGTTCAGATGAAATTATATAATAGTTTAAGTGTAGCATATCAAAGTGTCAAGAATGATAAAATGATGTCCGCATTCATGAGTGAATTTGTATCATTTAACGTATTAGATAAAGATTATATTTTAGATAAACAAAATGATTCTACAGAATCAATTGTACCGAAACCAACGAATAACCCCTAAATTTGATTTAAAAAAATCTTTAATTTAATTATTCAAAGCAATTAATGAATACAATTAATTACAAAGAAGAATATGAAAAATATAAATCTAAATATGAAGAATATCATAGTAAATATTGGAAGAAACATCATGAAACGAAATCATTAAAGTGCGAAACTCTCGAATTACAAAAGCGCCTTGATGTTTATGAATCTGCTGTATTGTATGGAGAGGTAAAAAGATTATCCAATTACATGGATTATGGTATTATAAATAGTCATAAATATGGAGATATATTTTTCCATAGTAGTCAATGTAAATTTAATATGAATACCAATCTGATAGGTAAGAAGGTTAAGTTTAATTTAATGATAAGTAAACGATTAGAAGCAATAAATTTAGAATTAGAAATAAATGATACTTTATCAGCATTCGATATACTGGATAGTGGTATTTATAAACAGGATTCATTAATAGTAGATGAACTGAGTGATAATAATTCAGAGGATTCACGCGATTCATTTAATTCATGTGTAGAAGAAGTAGAAGATCTGATTAGCGAGATAAAAATTAGAAATGATATATTACCCGAAGACAATTTAGATGAAGATATTAAAATCATACAAAAAGCAAGGAAGATATGGTATATGAATTATAGAACACATCAGGAAAACAAAGGGTGGTTTAATATGATTGATAATGGTTTTGTATGTACATGGCAAAAAGATAAAGCGAATAAAAGACTATTTGATAAACTAGTGATTGGTGATATAATTGCTTGGTATACAATTGGGATTGGATATAGCGCTATTTTAAGAGTAAAAGATAAATGTAGTTATATTACAGATGATGATTTAAGGATATGGCATTCTACAGATGAAGATTTGAAAGGACATCACGAATGGGCAAAAAAACATAAGTGTCGGATTATTAAGATACCCGTTGAATTTCTAGCATATACTGATTTATATAATTGTATTAACAGACAACCTGGTTGGACAAATGATGATTGGACATCAGGATTTAGAGGACCAAATGCTATCTCTCCAACACATTCGCGATGGAAAGAACAAGTCATTAAGATGTATAAATGTATGAAAAATAATCCTTAATTTAAAGAATACATCATTTAAATATTTAATATGAGAAGAAGAGGTATCCCAAAACCTGTAAGAACCTTAGTATGGAATAAATACATTGGTGAAGAAAATGGATTAGGTAAATGCAATGTATGTGCCACAGAAATTAAAGTGAGTAATTTTGATTGTGGTCATATAGTCGCAGCTGTAGATGGAGGGGAAGATGTTGTTAGTAATTTAGTCCCTATATGCCGAATGTGTAATTTATCCATGGGCAGAGAAAATTTAAATGATTTTAAGCAGAAATATTTTAATGACAAATCATATGTTGATATTTATGTCAACTGTTTTTTAACGAAAACAAATGAAAAAAGAAGAATAAAAGGATATTTTGGTTTTAGTGAATACGAATATCCATTATTTTTACCATTCGGTGAAATATATACCAATTACAAAAAGTGGATTTACTATAATCATACGCAATACTATGATAAGATAGGAATGAATAGTTGGTGTAAATCTCCTGATAAAATACAATTAGGTAATAAGATATCTACAAAATACGGACCCATGATAAAAGATCCAAGTGCTGTAAACGGATCATATGGTTCATATGGTTTTAACAATATTAAATTTAAGTGATTTATGGTTTACTGTTTACTGTTTGCGATTCACTGTTTGCGATTCACTAAATGCTCCATCAAGATAGCAATAGTTAAAGGTCCTATACATCCCGGAACAGGTGTAATATGTTTCACTTTTGTATATACATCGTCAAAATTGACATCACCTACAATACCTCTTTTTGTAGAATTAATACCAACATCAATTACGATTGTATCTTCTTTTATCCATGAACTATCAATTAAGCGAGGTGATCCACAACACGAAATTAATATATCCGCATTTTTTGTTATATTTTTAATATCTTTAGTATGAATATTACATAAGGTTGTTGTTGCCCCATTATGTAATAGAATCATTGATAATGGTAATCCAACCACCTTGCTTGATCCAACAATAACAATATGTTTTCCCACAATATCAATATTATGATGTTCTAATAATCTGAAACAACCTTCCGCTGTACAAGGTGTCATACTTGGCACATTTAACATTAATTTACCCATGTTTTCATGATGAAATCCGTCAACATCTTTTTCAGGCGAAACACTATTTAATATATTATATTCATCATCTTTTGAAAATTCTGAGGGTAAAGGAAGTTGAACGATAATTCCAGTTATCCCTGGAGAATTATTAAGGGATTCTATACTGTTTATAATATATTCTGGTGAAACTTTTTTAAGATAAGCATATAAATAAGATTCAATCCCTAATTCACTACATTTCTTTCGTTTCATTTTAATGTATAAATTTGAATCACTTCTATCACCCGCAACAATAATTGCTAATCCGGGCTTCTTACCAGAACTTTTAAGTTTGTATTTAATTGAATCATATATTTCACTTGTTAGTGAATCACTATTCAATATTTTACTCATTATATAAACTTAATTAGTATTAAAATCTTTAAACTTATTTGAAATATTATTTTCTCTCAAAAAATAAATATTTTATATATTATAAATAAAAGAAATGGAAGTTGAGCATGTTTTACTATTTTTAGTTGGTGCTTTCTTAGTATATCATATGATGAAGGGTTGTGATTGTAAAGAAGGTTGGATAAACGCGGCATCCCCACCAACGGATGACCACTGTGTTTTAAAAGAATCTGCCACAGAAGATATCGCAAATAACTTGCTAAGACAGCAGGACGAGTTGATCGCAAAATGCTCATCCGCTAATGATTTACCTGGTAATGTACCTAAAGGTAGAATGTGCCAGGGGAGCAGATATGAAAGAATTAGGGATGACGGAAGACGCGTAGGACCCACTACTGATCCGAATTGGAGAAATGTTGATTATTGCAAATGGGAGAATGGGACTTGTAGTATTGATACCAATTCGCCATCGTGGAATTCATTGGAGCAAGCATCGGTCTCTGAACTTAGGGATAAAAACACCAAATGCGAAAGTGCCAATCAATTATTAGCGCGTCAATTACCTGGAAGAAAATGTAGAGGGGATGATACAACTGATCCTGAATGGAGTGATGTTGATTACTGTGAAGTAAGTAATGAACCTGGATATCCTTGGCCCCCTGGTCAAACTGGTCCACCTGAGACGCAGCCAGATTTTATCCCTGGTCAAACTGGTCCACCTGAGACGCAGCCAGATTTTATCCCTGGTCAAACTGGTCCACCTGAGACGCAGCCAGGTTT
>Ga0075480_10001308_pt1 | contig 15738 bp, 19 predicted proteins | sample DEB08_DNA_7_FD_81590 | JGI IMG/M metagenome (GOLD analysis project Ga0075480, IMG submission 81590) | Aqueous microbial communities from the Delaware River and Bay under freshwater to marine salinity gradient to study organic matter... | ecosystem: Environmental > Aquatic > Marine > Coastal ... | reverse complement strand
CTCGACAATGTCTTGACATATAATGTTATAGTCTAGAGAAACGAAGTCAATACCATCAATAGAATTAAATAATTCTAATGGCACACCCGATGATATCACACCTATCTTATGTGTATCGAGTCTTCTCAAGTCCAATAGAGTCTTCACACAAAACTCATTAAACGAACATAAATGATATCTATGTTTAGGATAATTGGAAACAATTTGATGAATGTCTGTACCTAAACTCTTAGCCGGATCAATACCGAAAGCCTTGATATCAATCATCAAATTTAACCAATCAGGAGACGAGTCGAGTAGTTGGATGAGTGTGTCGTTACGGTTATCGTTTCTGTCTTCACGATCGTGACAGAGAATGATGTCACGATTGGTGTTGTAACGAACGTCTATCTCAACCATAGGTAGGATAGAAGATGCTTTAAGAATGCCAGAAATAGTGTTTTCACGATTCTTTATACCGCGATGCGCTATTTCTAAGAAAAAAGACATTTTATTAAACTATTTTATTAATTTGATTAACCGTGAAAGTATTGAGTTCCGTCGTAAATAAACTTGAAAAGAACTCCCATCATTACCATACGTCCGTTTAAGAGTTCAATGTTCGACGTAAACGGTTTTTCTTCTGTCTCCATTTCAATGTCTCGTGTGATAATCGTAGAGTAACCAATGAGTAGTGTAGTCGCTAGTACGATTAGGTAGTTATCACGAATCTGCTCGATGTAGAAGCCATTTTTTCTAATTGAATTAAGAAGTTTTAAATAGATTCGACGTGAGTTTCTTGAAAGTATTTTTTGACTATATAGATTGTGATTACACCGATAATAGGAAAAGCCATCAGAACAAAAATTGGCCACAACTCCAAAACCATTTTTTATATAAAAATTGAGTGAGAAAAATACTTAAATGGAGACATAGTACCAAGATGAATCTTTTCGATGTGTGTGTGCCATTCGTGTTTATGAAAGTATTGTTCTTTTATCACCATTACGAATACACCAAATTATCTTTTGTGTTATTTTTATATGTTTTGTATCGAAACAAGAGTTGTTTAATACCAATGATTTGTATAAATAGTACGAGTGTGTGTGTATCGTTTCATTATAGTTTGGTATTGGATCCGGAAATATTTGATAAGTTCTGCGAGAAATGGGATCTGGATATAGGATACTTTTGGACAATGAATATTGTAACACACGTGTTGCCTATCTTTCCGTTGTTGTACATTGTAGGAATGAATAGATTGAAGACGTATTGGTATTATGGATTGTATACGTCATCGTTTCATTTGTTCTGGTGTTATATGGTGAATGAGTCGTTCGATTTGTCTAATCTATACGTGTATATGGAGACATATCAATGGTATATACTATGGAGTGTAACGGTAATAACGCATATGACAACATCTCTTCTATTATCTAAAAAGTTTAAAATTTGATGGAATGCTTCTTCTTTAAACAATAAAGATGTTTCAAACACCTATTGTAGATGATTTCACAAGATTGGAGTCGTATTTGACTTCATCGAATGGAGACAATGTTGAAATGTATCACGGAAACAAGAAGATTGAATATGTTAATTGGGAAAGAGAAAAAGATTATCATTCGAAAGTGGACAGAGAATGGTACAATAACTATACAATGACTTTTACCGGATGTCGAAGTATGTTAAATATTATGTTAGAGTACAAAGATATTTTTGATAGACCGGAGAATAGTGGTGTTCGAGAGTGTATTTATGAGAGATTGAAGATGTTTATGAAATTGGAACGGGAGAATGAAGAAGAAATAAAAAGATATTTGGAATGTCTTTATGGAAAATAAAAATTGATTTGTAACAATTGTTTAAAAAGTAATTTTAAAACATTGATTCAAACGGTTTCAAATCAAAGATGTGTTTGAGTGTGTTTGAGGAACCGTGTATAATGACTAATATTCTGTCCTTCTTATCACCAAGAGATGTAGTTAACTTGAAATTAACTAATGGTATCTTCACGAAAGAGGAAAGATTCATTGATCTATATAAAGATTATATGGATGTAATGAGGGAGGAACATTACCATACACTTGAGATAAGGAGGAAAATGGAATTTAACAAGAGACTGAAAGAGTTTATAGTGGATGGATCAACAATATCTTGTGCGAAATGCAGAGAAATGTTTGATTATATGATAAAACATATGGACATATTGGAATCGAGTGAGTATAGTATGTTTGTACGGATAATACACGACAAGTTAATACAATTCTTGGATGATGACGAGTTTGTCTTTGATGCAATGTATTATCTTGAAGAGATGTTTGGTATCTATCCTAAAGCAAGAGATACAGAGGATGAAGACGGATACGAAGAGTATATTGAGGATATGGATGGAAATATTACTATAATTTAAACAATGTAAAACAAAATAAAAAAAAGAAGTGGTATGTAGTAATAGTTTCTTTTTTGGGTGATAGTATTTATCAATATATATATAACAAATGAATAGAGATGTTGGAATATTAATCAATTCGCATATTAACGGAAATACGGCATTGGAATGGTTGTTAAAAAGTATGAATGATGTAAAGTTGAGAATATTGGTAGTTATAGGTGGTGCAAAAGAGAACATATGTTGTAAACACGTAAACAATAATGTCTATAAATGTTACGTAAAACATAATTCGATAGATATGACAGGTATGATATGTTTGTTGGAGAACAATCGAGAGATAGAACAGATAATGAACGGATTACCAAAAAGATGGTTTTATATCCACGATACTTGTGAAATTACAGATAGAGATTTGTTTGTGAGACGATGTATAGAGACAAAAGAGACGACACGTTTAGTTACAAAGAGACCAAGTATGAATATTGGAATGTATAGTTACGAAGACATATTGAGAACCAAAGAGATGATATTGAAGAAGAAGTCGAAAGAGAAAAATATGACAAGACAAGAAATAGAAGAACAGAAAAAAGATGTAATAAGGTGTGAAGATATGTTGTTCAAAAAATTGATGATCAAGAGCGGTATGAGTGAAGTGGAAACATTGCAAGAGAAATTTGTATATCCTAGTTCTAATGTTCAAAGAATTATAGAAGTGTATAAAGATGTAGGTTTGAAGAAATACAAAGCTAACTACTGTGGTTTGGGTGGAAAAGTTATATTAGATAATTAAAGATGTCTATTCGAGAAGTGTATCCGTATCTGTACGTGAGTGACTATTCGAACGCTGAACGGTACGGCCCATCGTTCGATTTGGTCGTCAATTGTACCGATAACTTGATGAACGTATCAAACAATTGTATACGCATATCTGTTCAAGATGATGTGCTAGAACAAGATAAAATGTACGAGTTTTGGGATCGTTATATGTATTTTATAGACGAGTGTATACGGAAGGAGGGGCGGGTGTTGATACATTGTTTCGGTGGAGTCTCGCGAAGTGCGTCAACGGCAGTCGCGTATATGATATACAAGTCGCCGTCCCGAGACATAATGTCGTGTGTAAAAGAAGTAATGGAACGCAAACCAGATACGTTTATGACAAGAGATTTGAACTTTTACGATGCTCTAGTAAGATATCAGCAGAAATGTATAGAAAGTCGTTCGAGTATAGATTGTTAATTGTATTTAACAAGATGGAATGTGTAAAACTAAAATGGATGAGGAAAGTTTAAGGAAGAGTGTGTATGAAACACTATTGGAAACACGTGTGAGTGAACCATCAAGCGGAATATGGAGTGAAACACCTAGACGACTAGGTGTTTGTCTAATTGAGTTTAGAAAACACGAATGGATGAGGAGTGTGTTGTGGAATATGTGTAATGTATACGGAAATTGCGATGTGTGTTTGTATATCGTACACGGAAAGGACAACGAAGAGTACATTAAGGATATAGTGAATGATTGGAGGAGTGTTAATTTAATTAAACTGGATTACAACAATATCGATATTAAAACGTATAATATAATATTGACGTCGAAAGAATTATATAATTCTTTTAGGACGGAGTATATATTAATTTTTCAGACAGACACTTATATAAGAAAGAAGATACCGGAAGAGTTCTTTCAGTACAAATATGTGGGAGCACCGTGGATAGGATATCCTAACGACTTTCCGGACAATCCACACATCCAGTTGGGTAATAAAATGGTCGGCAACGGTGGTTTCTCATTAAGACACGTGAATAGAATGAAAGAAATAATTGATATGTATCCAAAGACTCAAGACAAACCGAACGAAGACGTGTACTTCTCTAACCATCTCAAAGATCAAGAAGTTCCAAGTGTAGAAGTCGCAAAAAGGTTCGCGGTAGAGTGGATATACGACGACGATCCAGTGGGATTACATCAAATATGGAGATTTCACAGTATCGACAGAATGAAAGAATTGATAACACAAAGAAAAAAAGAAGAGAAAAAAATTGTGGATGGTTTCATTTTTTATAATGAACTGGATATGTTGATGTTTCGATTGGAAGAGTTGTATGAAACGGTAGATTACTTTGTCTTAGTGGAAGCAACCCATACTCACTCGGGATCGAAGAAAGTGTTGTATTATGATATGAATAAAGACAAATTTAGAAAATACAATAATAAGATTATACACGTGATCGTGAATGATATGCCGAATACGAACAACCCATGGAACAATGAAAATTATCAAAGAGAGTGCATAATGAGAGGAATATCGAAAATTGATTTGAAAGATGACGATTTGATAATGATCAGTGATTGTGATGAAATACCGGATTGTAATACGTTGGTCAAAATGAAAGAGATGGTCTTGAAAGATGTGTATGCCTTGAGAATGGATATGTATTATTACAATTTTGAGACCAAATCAAAGAACTATTGGTATTATACGAGAATACTTCCGTATAAAGTATATAGAAAAACGACACCACAGAAAATAAGAAACACAAATTGTACTATTGTGGCGAATGGTGGATGGCATTTGAGTTTTTTCGGGAATGTTGATTTTATCAAGAATAAACTAAACGAGTTTGCACATCAAGAGTTTAATAACGATTATTTCAAAAACGAAGAATTTATACAAAAGTGTATAAATAGTAATATGAGTTTGTTTGACGGAGACAAGCAAACGTTCACAAGAGTGAAGGTTAACGAAAAGAGTTATTTACCTAAAAATTACAAAATGTTACTATCTAATTAAAAATTGATTGAAAGTTATGGAGTAAAATTAATTAAATGTTCAAAAATGAAAGTTACTAAATGTGTTAATACATATATCATATATGTAGATTATATAAATGTTACGATAAATATACTCACTACACCGTTGTGTGATTCACCACAGGTAGTTTACGGAGTACAGAGTGATATTTACAAAATGATTGTAGGATTGGGACAATTCTTCAATCCGTCTCATAAGAATTATATGAAACTCACATCTATGAACAAGATAACAAAGATCGCTTTTGATATGTGTATGTTACGATGTAAACTATTGGAGTTTTACAATAAGTATCATACGATTAACAAGGATATAAGTTGTAATGATCAATTAGAGATATTGGATACTTGTGTAGAAGTGCTTGAAAGAAAAATGAGATGAATAATGAATAATATTTGTGTGTGATAGATAGAGTTCTTTTTTGAATTGTATAAATAAATGAGAAGAAATATTCTTTTTGCAATTATTTATCTAATTATAGATATTCTCTGGATAACAACGATGTCTCGATCGTTTTACAAAGAAAAAATACAGAAAGTACAATTTGGAAAAGAAATGGTATTCAAAACGATTCCAGCTATTTTAGCTTACACAACTCTTTTAATTGTTTTGTTCTTCATATGTATACCATTGGCGGAGTATTACAAAAAGAAATATCCAAAATGGATGGTGTTTGGGGTTGTTGGTTTTTGTGTATACGGAGTGTATAATTTTACAAATGGTGCGATATTTTACAACTATGATACAATGATGATGGTTGTAGATACATTATGGGGATTTTTATCGTTTATGTTTCTAGGATATCTACACGATCTGTTGGTTAAAACCGTTTCTTTTTGATAAATTATCAAGAATGTCGGCCATTATTTCTTGAGATACCGATTGAACAATATCTTTTTTGTAAGAAACCCACCCAATCAACGAAAACTCAGTGACATCAATGTTGTTTTTTCTCAAGATCGTTGCTGTTTTGTTTTTGACGAGTTGTAAGTGTATGGAATTGAATGCGGGGTGGTTGTTGACTTCGTTCGCGATTTCATTGACAGCCTGTTCGAAGGTGATAACATAGGGAATATGCGAGTAGTTATCCATTTTGAATTTAAAATTAATTAAATATTTAAATATCAAATTTTATTTAAAGGCTTTTATGAATTTTGGATTGGACTCAAAGATCAATTATTTCAACGCATCGTATGGTGTCGTTCCAAAGTCAGTAACTTCTTATCATTCCAAGTTGTTGGAAGAATGTGAAAATAATCCGTATCTATGGTTTACGAAGAAGTATCAAAAGAAGTTGATAGAAGTAAAGGATAGATTAGTTAAATATTTGAATGGTAGAAGAGAAGATTTTGTGATAGTGGATAATTCGAGTTCTGCGGCGAACTCGGTATTCAATTCTTTGGAGTTGAACGATAAGTCGGTGATTGTAATCTTAGAGACGGCTTATGGTGTAATAGAGAACTTAGTAGATAAAAATGTGAATCAATATAATTGTAGAGTGAAGAAGGTAAAGGTGGATGTGAAAGATATAGATCGTTTGAAGTATGATGTGGAGGATTGTATCGAGAGCAGTATAGAGGAGGGTTTGAGTGTTGATTTGTTGTGTTTGGATCACATAGCGTCTTGTCCGGGGATATTAATACCTGTATGTGACGTAGCGGAGAAGTGTAAGAAATATGGTATACCTATATTGGTAGACGGTGCACACGCATTGGGGCAAGTGGACATCGATTTGGATAAATTTGAAAGTGTGGGAGTGACGTATTGGTTCACAGACACTCACAAGTGGTTCTTCTCACCCAAGGGATCGGCGATACTATGGGTGAGTAGAAATAAACAAGATAGTGTGTATCCGTCAATAGATTGTGCTACAATAGGATCGAAGGGATGTACGGTAATACAGAACAAAAATAACGATTTAACTCATTTTGAAAAGAGATTTATGTATTTGGGAACCAAAGACTACACCCCGTGGTTGTCCATAGGAAGTGCTATAGATTTTATAGAAAGCAATGGTGGTTATAAGCACATCATAGAACGTAATCGTAATCTTGCGTTATGTATACAGAGACGAATCGCCAAAGAATTAAATACATCGTGTATACAAGGTTCCAATCCATACTTCGTGTGTATTGATGACTCTATGATAGCATCAATGTGTAACATATGGATGCCGTTTATTACGACTCAAACGGAATCCAGAAGATTTGTGGAATACTTGATGGAAAGAGACACTTATGTGGTGGTGGGTGAGTATCCATCTGGATGCTTCTGGTTGAGACTATGTATTCAACTCTTTATTGATGAAAAGAACGTAGACAGATTGATAGAGACGATAACAGAGTATTGTTCGGCTTGATTATTATTGTTCATATTAACCTGTAAACTTGTTCCATAGGTATTGATACTTACCTACGTCTTGAAAGTACGGTTTTTTCGATCCTGCGAAGTGATAAATAAAGTCTTCTGGATACTCATAGGATTTATACTTCGTGTGTCAAATAGTAGTTTATAATTTTGTTTTGAAGTTTCGGGTCATTCTTTATGGCGTCTTTCACGAATCTTTTGAGATCGCGTTTGTTTTTAATAGTGTCTATGTGTGCTTTGATGAGAGAGTCGAAAGGATTTCTCTTACCACCACCCAATTGAATATTCAAGTCATCCAATTGAATATCCAAGTCATCCAATTGAATATTCAAGTCGAAATCGTCGCTCACATTTTGTGTCTTAATACAGTTTTTGATATTTTGTACATTACGATTCAATATTTTAATAATTAGTTCACAATTAATATCTAATTTATGTTGTTCTATAGAATTCGTATTCTTAGATCTTGTACTATTAGGAATTATAGAATATGATTCATTTTTTATACTGTCAATTAGATTAGGAACAAAATTTTGGTCGAAGGCAATACCGTTTTTGTAATTGACTAATTCTATATTTTTGTCATCACTGAATAATGTGTGACGATAAACGTGACTGAGTGTCATTAATAAGAATAGTTTTGCTCTAGTGTCGTAGTTGTTTTGATCTATAGGTGTGGATGTGTTTGCTTTAAACAATTGTTCACTAATTACATTACCATTTACTCTTTTACCAAGAGCTGAATTAGGTCTAACTATATTTGATACACGTATGTGATTATTGTAATTATTGGAACAAGCGTTATTGAACCAGTGTGAAATGTCTTCGTGATTACCGGCTATAGAGAATCCGGATAGTTTATTTTGCTTGTCATCACTGATAAGTTGAATCAAGGTGTTGTCTTGACAGGTACCACCGGTGTTTTGTTCAATAAGAAATGCGTACAGACCCAATAAGAAGGGTTTTTGATGAAACGCTTCAACACATTTAGTGTTCTTGTTAATACCATTAGCACTACTACTAGTTGTGTTTGTTAGTTTATTGATATTGCTTATGACAGAGTTATAGTTCAATGAAAGAGATTGAAATGGATCTGTTTTTTCGTCTTTTTCTAACAAAGATCCTAGAAATGGAGGAAGATCTGTTGATAAACTTAAGTATGTATTCATAATTTCGTCGTGGTAAGGGGTCACGTGGATGACGATGAGACTAATAATAAAAGCACCGATACCTAAGGCATTGGAGTCCTTTTTAAAAACGAATTGGCTAAAGAAGTGTTTGTAGTCTTTGATTAAGTTTTCTGTGGTGGTTTTACTCTTAAATTTTTCTAGGGAGTTAACGTGGTTTTCGTGTTTTTGTTTGTATTTGTAATTAAGTCTTTGTAAGATATCAACAATCAAAAAGACTTTTTTTTGAAGGATTCTGTACACTAAGAGAGCATCATCGTTGTCATTCTCGTAGAGTTCAACATTACCATCATCCTTTGATTTGATAGCATTGTATTGTTGATTTGTATTCTTTTGATAACTATCTGCTTGCTCTTTTCTTGTGAGTTCATCTAACATTTCATTGAGTAAACTAGCAACCCTTTTTTCTTTCGAGTTTTCTGTAGGCAATTTTATTTTTTGTTTTTCGTTTTCGGTGAGTGAATCTGTTAAAACACGTTCGATAAATTTATCGTTGTAAGTAAAGAATATCGAAATCCATTTGATGTAACCTAATAGTATTTTTATAGTTTGTATGTGTTTACTTTGTATGTTTTTAACATTAAAATCGAGAATTCGTTTGAAAAGTATCTTGTGTTTGATGTCGTTTATATTTACAATTCCCGACACAGACATTTATGGTTTACTATAAGTTGATATATTTGTGCAAAATAGTTAAAAGATTTAACTATTTTGTTAGTGAATAATTAGACAAAAATGACTTCACAATTGCTAATGTTAAGGAAGAGTTTGGAGATCGTAAACAAGAGATTGGAACGGAAGACCAGATACGCCCAATGTCATTGTATAATGAATCCAAGTATGAAATGTAAGAAAGTCTGGTTCGAAATCAAAGCATTACACAATTTGGAAATCAAGATAAACAAAAAGATTTACGAAGTGTTAAAGTAGAATACAGAGAGTGGCGAAAAGGTTACAAAAAGAAACTGTTGTCAAACATATCAACGTTTGTTTTATAGTGTCTAGATCGTGTTGTATGTCGGGTCGGTAATTAAGATTGTCTTGATAGGAGTAGTCTCCTGTGTCCATATAAATATTGAATAGAACTACCAATTTAAATATATTTAAGAAACATAATGAAGAGTTTATATAAGTAAAAATGAAGACAGTAATATTGTATGTGTTTCACGAGATAACGCCTATGGTGCTTTTTTTTGATAGACGGACTTTTAAGAAAGAGGGTTATGACTTTATATATGTTGTGAATGATGTTACGATAACAAATGAAGAATTGGCGAAGTTGAATTTAGGTAATGTAAGTAAAGTGATAAAGAGGAAGAATGTGGGGAATGATTTTGGTGCGTGGTCAGATGCCATATTGGAATTCGAATTACAAAATAAGTATGATAATATAATTTTTGTCAATTCATCAGTCTATGGTCCTATTGTTAGTAATGCGAACAATTGTAATTGGTGTGATATTATGTTAAACGGTTTAAGTGATGAAGTCAAATTGTTTGGGAGTACGATCAACGGTGCGTACAACTTTCACGTACAATCGTATGCGTTCTGTATGACGACAGAAACACTGAAATACTTGATAGAGGAGGGAATATTCAATAAAGGTATGAATCCTACCAAAACGGATTTGATAAACAATTATGAACTTAGAATGTCTAAGCTTATTTTGGACAAAGGATGGAACATAGGATGTCTAATAGGATACACAAGGGGAATTGATTTTCGAAAAGAAGAACTCAAGAAAAGAATAACCTATAATTATCATCCTAAATATCCTGATGTTCAACATAGATGTTTCTTACACAACTTATTAAAACCAAAGGAAGTCTTGTTCGTGAAGGGAAACAGAAACATGAGATTACAAGACATTCTGCTCGACTTTGATTGATAAATTTACTTTCTAATGTACTTAAAGAAAAGACACAATACAGTAAGTAGAAGTTAGAAAATAACAAAAAATCATATAATCAACAAAAAATCCAAAAAAATGGATGGTGTAAAGACGTATGAGTATGGATGCAAGACGTATTGTCTTTTGGAAGACGTTAAGAAAAAGAAGTTGAACGACTCTTATTTCGTCGGTTGTAAATCAATGCGTAAGTGTGTACAACGGCACAAGATTCCGAGTAACAAGGTTGTGTTTATGAAGAACGGGAAGATTTACGATTGCGATTACAAGTTGGCGGACGTGTATGTGGAGAGAAAGTATGTGATGAAGCATATTATTAATGTAAAAGATGATGCAATTGGAGAAGTGAAATTGACAGATTTGCAGAAGACTATTGAGATTGAACGAAAGAATATGGAAATAAAGTTACAAGCGTTACAGCTTCAATTGAAGCAAAAAGAACTCGAGTTAAAAGAGAAAGACGTTATCTATCTTAATAAGATAAACGAATTGTATATGCACATTATTCATTAATTTATTAATCTTGATGAAAATTGATAAAAAACAAGAAAAAACTGAATTAAAACTACACAAAGATGATTACCAAGAGTGATTTCATTGAGTTGTATCGTGTTATGAGGTCGAATGAAATGTTCGATTTCACAGACGATGAACGATTTGATTTCTACTACAAGTTGTTCTCATTTCTGTGTAATAACAAGGAAGAAATGAGCCTTGATCAAATTTTTTTTTTCTCAAGAACTTTGATGACGAGATTTATCGTTTGGTTTTCAGCTAACCACTTTTTAATATTTTTAATTAATTTGGGTGTTTCGATGATTGTGTTGTTAAGGAACGGGGAATGGGAAAGAGAATCGATAAGGAAGTAGCAACCGACTGTTTCTGTTTTTCTTAGAACCGCCCAGTGGTTACCGTCACCGATGATGTATCCCATTAAACGAGATGATTGCCGGAGAGACATTTTGTGAAAGTTGGTGGGTGCGAGGGTGTGTGTTTCGTAACCGTTCTCGATCAACCAAGTCTCTAATACGCTGATATCGTAGAGTCCGTTGGTTTCGTCGACGAGTTCCTGTACGGGAATACCGAAATTGTTGGAGATGTTTTTGCCTATTTTGTTGAGTTGTTTGCAGGTGGCTTTTTTCTTTTGTACAAGGTTGTTAATAGCGTGTTTGCCACACATAAGGGCTTGTTGTTTTTCACGGTACTTAGGTTGTTTGCAGACCATTTTAATATAATTTTATATTATTTATGTAATATAATTATAAAAATGAAGGTGTTTTTAATAAAGAATCGATAATTAACTTTTTGTATTTGGTGATGGTGATTGTGGTGGTAACGATGATCAAGGATATGTTGGTGTCGATGTATCGAAAAAGAAAGGATAAGAAGTGGTTGAGAAGTGTGTTTAACAAGAAGATTGAGGGTTTCGAAGGAGAATGTGGTAGTGGAACGATTGGAACGACTTGTGACAAGTTAAAATACTTGTTATGTAACACAAATTTCAATAAATTGAAGAAATACATTGATGCGGATATCATAAAGGGCGATTTTGTAATAAATACGGGTGGTAGGAGTATATTTACTAATGGTGGACATATAAGTACAGACGCCGGAATGCTTTCAGTCGCATCTGTTGCAAGTTTCAAAAGAATTGTAGTCTTTGGAGATACATCATCTAATAAGAATTCTATAAGTGTTATTGATGGAGATATTGAATTTAATAAAGGTGTTATCAAAACTGGTGGGATTGAAATTTTAAAGGAGATAAACTAGAATTCAAAAATTCTGATAATAATACATTGATATCTTTTGGTAGTAGTTTTGGATTTAATTATGCATTTCCTGATGGAACGACGAAACGGGCCCCATATCCTGAAATTAAACACTATAAAGAGGATGGTACATTTAAAAAACAAGTTATAAGTTGGGATTAATAATAAATATTTGAAAGTAATTACAATGCCGTATCCGTACTCTAGGTATATGTTAGTGTTTATTAAATGTGGAAAATTGTCCAAACAAAAAAGTTAAATGGAATTGAGATAAATAAAACGGATGAAGCATATTACAATGGTTTGAAACCGATATTGTTGTGTTCATCGATGATAACATCGTAATCCACATTATCATTTGGATGAATAGTAACGTAACAATTAAGGATACCGTCCATAACTTTGTAGTAGGACATATACAGAGGGGTTTTATTATGAAGATTGAGCTTAGATGATACTAATAGTTTAACGGTATGTATCCAAGAGAGATTTTTGTTATGAATGATTTTATTGATATCGTTTTCAATAAGAGAGTTTATATGTGTATCTGTAGAATCCCATTCTACTTGAACTACAGCATCATAAATAATGTTGTCAATGTTTGGTGGTGCATTGGTAACAGGTTCTCTAGAATTGAAATGAAAAGAGATTGATGTCGAATCCATTATATGATTATGTGTATTTATAGAAGTATCAATAAAATCAAATTTTAATTAAAAAATTGTATAATCCAAAAACATTTTCACCAACCGGATAATTATAAACCAACTTTTTTTTCTCCCTCTGTGCAAACGATAGATTGCCTATTGCGTTATGGTGATAATAATTATTTAAAATATAAGATTGCGTTATATAAAATGCTCTATAAATGTGAACATTGTGATTATACCACAAAAAGAATACGCGATTTGAGGAGACATAATGATAGGAAGACTCCTTGTTACAAGGAAAATAAAGAAGAGATATGTAATTTAGAAGATGGAAGTAATATTACCCCTGATGGAAGTAATATTACCCCTGATGGAAGTAATATTACCCCTGAAGGAAATAATATTACCCCTGAAGGAAATAATATTACCCCTGAAGGAAATAATATTACCCCTGATGAAAGTTATGATACAAATAACAATAAAACAGAAATGAAATGTACAAAATGTAATAAACAATTTAGAAGCATTAAAGGATTTAAAGAACATACAAGTAGATGTACAGGATTACATCCTTTACAATGTGTCATATGTCTGAAGATGTTTGCAAGTGCTGTTGGTAAATCGAAACATAAAAAGTATGTCAAATGTAGTCCACCTATACAACACAATAATAACACAACAAATAACTACAATAACTGTCACAATACAAATAATAATAACATATACAACATCAATGTATTAAGGACGGACTTTGATAAGATAACAAAAGAAGACATAGAGAATATGGTAAGTAGGATAGCAAAAGAGGAATATTTGGGAATGGTAAACAAGAACATAGACATAGGGAAGTATGTGATACCAAGGACAATGAAACATATTTACTTTAATGATGACTTTCCTGAGATGCAGGTGTTGAAGAAGGAGAGACGTAACGATAAGATGGTGGATGTGTATGTTGGGGAAGGGAGATGGGAGAAACGGATGACGAATGATGTCTATAAAGATGTTATAAGTCGAGTGGAGAACTTTCATACCGAGTATTTGAGACATATAGAACGAAAATACAAGGATGTGAAGGTTGGAAGTGTTAAGTGGAAACAGATAATGAGACCGATAAAGACGTTTGGGAACACGATGTTGTGGTATAATGGATTTAGAGGAGATGAGATAGAGAATATAGGAGTGGAACTGAATTATCCCGAAGACGACGAGGAGACGGAACGGGAGAGAGATCGAAAGAATAAAGAGATGGAACAATTGGTAGGAGAGAAAGTATACGACGAGTCAAGAATCATAGAACGAGCAACAAAGATAATGCTTGGACAATAATTAGTTTTGAAAGTATTAATTATTTTTATATTGGTAAATAATATTGAAATTTCTCGGATCATTTCCCAAAAACATTTTCACCAACCGAATATATATAATCTAACTTTTTTTTCTTCCTCTGTGCAAACGATAGATTGCACAATGCGTTATGGTGATAATAATTATTTAAAATATAAGATTGCGTTATATAAAATGCTCTATAAATGTGATTATTGTGATTATAGTACAAAAAGATTACGCGATTTGAAGAGACATAATGATAGGAAGACTCCTTGTTACAAGGAAAATAAAGAAGAGATATGTAATTTAGAAGTCCCTCAAAATATCAATGTTCTCCCTCAAAATATCAATGTTCTCCCTCAAAATATCAATGGTCTCCCTCAAAATATCAATGTTCTCCCTCAAAATATCAATGTTCACCCTCAAAATATCAATGGCAATTCCCGAGTAGAAGATACTACTACTTTCAAATGTATAAAATGCAAAAAATTATTTGATAGAAGAGATAATCTTAAAAGACACGAGATTAAATGTGATGGATATGATAGAAAACAATGTAGGATATGTTTACGTATGTTTACAACTGCACAAGGAAAACATCAACATATAAAATATGTTAAATGTAGTCCACCTATACAACAACATAATAATCAAACTATTAACAATAATTGTAATAATACAACCAACAACACAACAAATAACAACAATAACATATACAACATCAATGTATTACGGACGGACTTTGATAAGATAACAAAAGAAGACATAGAGAATATGGTAAGTAGAATAGCAAAAGAAGAATATTTGAATATGGTGAATAAGAATATAGACATTGGGAAATATGTGATACCAAGGACAATGAAACATATCTACTTTAATGACGACTTTCCGGAGATGCAGGTATTGAAGAAAGAGAGACGCAACGATAAGATGGTGGAAGTGTATGTTGGTGAAGGAAAGTGGGAGAAACGAATGATGAATGACGTTTGTAGAGATGTCATAAGTCAAGTGGAGAACTTTCATACCGAGTATTTGAGATACATAGAAGAGAAATATAAAGATGTGAAGATAGGAAGTGCGAAGTGGAAACAGTTAATGCGACCGATAAAGACGTTTGGTAATACGATGTTGTGGTATAATGGATTTAGAGGAGATGAGATAGAGAGTATAGGAGTGGAATTGAATTATCCGGATGATGACGACGAGGAGACGGAACGGGAGAGAGATCGAAAGAATAAAGAGATGGAAAAATTGGTAGGAGAGAAAGTCTATGACGAGTCGAAGATCATAGAACGAGCAACACAGATAATGCTTGGACAAAATAAATCTTCATTAATT
>Ga0075480_10001307_pt1 | contig 15744 bp, 14 predicted proteins | sample DEB08_DNA_7_FD_81590 | JGI IMG/M metagenome (GOLD analysis project Ga0075480, IMG submission 81590) | Aqueous microbial communities from the Delaware River and Bay under freshwater to marine salinity gradient to study organic matter... | ecosystem: Environmental > Aquatic > Marine > Coastal ... | reverse complement strand
TTAAATAAATCTCCTTATGAAGCAATTCAAAAAGGTTTTGCTTATGTTCCTGAGGATAGAAAACAAATGGGTATTTTTGGATCGGTTGCGGTTGAAGATAATATTACATCTGCAATACCAAGTAAAATTTCAAATAAATTTGGTTTAATCAATACTCGATCTGTAACATCGAAATCTTCAGAATATATTAATAAATTTAATATTGTATTAACTTCTGGTAGACAACTAATTCAAGAGTTGTCAGGTGGAAATCAACAAAAATGCATAATTTCAAAATGGTTATTATCTAATCCAAGTATTTTAATATTAGATGAGCCAACAAGAGGAGTTGATGTGGGAGTAAAATCTGAAATGTATGAAATTATAAATCAACTTGCCGCTATGGGTACGGCGATTATTTTAATTTCATCTGAACTTCCAGAGATTTTATCATTAGCTCATAGGATAGTAGTCATGAGAGAGGGTCAAATTACAAAGATTCTAGACAACAAAGAAGCCACTCAGGAAACCATAATGAAGTTTGCTATAAGTGCATGAGTATTTTTGATAAATTTTTAAGAATTAGAGAGCTTGGAATATTTTCAATAATTATTATTGTTGTTGTAACTGCTTCAATAATTGATTCTCGATTTTTAACTATAGATAGTTGGAGGGCTGTGTTCCTTGCTGTCCCGCTCATTTTAGTAATGGCAATGGGTCAAATGATGGTTATTATTTGCCGGCATGTAGACATTTCGATTGGTTCAATTTTAGCGTTTGCTGCGATAACAATAGGTTTTGTTTTCATTTATTATCCTGACACACCTTTATGGATGGCGCTAGTAATTACTGCATCAGTTGGAGCAATTATGGGTTTAGTAAATGGAATAATAGTTACACGATTTAATGTACATTCTATTATTGTAACACTTGGAACTCTTAGTCTTTATAGAGGTCTTGTTTTTATAGTCAGTGGTGGAAGACAAATAGATAGAAACGATATCCCAGTTCATATAATTTCTTTTTCTCAAACATCTTTTCTCTTTTCAATTCCTGCAATTTTGATTTTATCTTTCATAATTGTTTTAATTACACATTTAATTATGCGTCACTCCGTTTTGGGAAGAGAAATTTATGCTACAGGAAGTAATCCTGAAGCGGCCCATCTTAAAGGGATTAATGTTACTAAAGTTACTTTATTTTGTTTTGGGGTTTGTGGTATGCTTGCAGGTGTTGCTGGTCTATTTTATGCATCACGATTTGGCTATGTTAATCCAGGTGTTACAGGTGTTGGAATTGAATTTATTGTGATTGCTGGAGTTATTATTGGTGGAACAAGTATAACAGGAGGCTCAGGAAGTGTTCTTGGAACTTTTTTAGGAATTCTTTTATTAGGAATTATAAATGTTGCATTACCTGTATTAAATATTCCAGGAGAATTTCAGAAAGCAATATACGGTTTAATTATTGTACTCGCATTATCATTAGATCAGCTAATTATTTTTAGAATGAAAAAAATAAATGCAGGATCTAATGCTTAATAAAATTTCAATCTACTTAAGTGAAAATCCTACTCTTCGTTATTGGATTATAAGGCCAGAATGGGTTGCGGTCATTTTATTAATTCTTTCAATAATTGCTTCTCTTCAACTATCACCATTTTTTGCTGATTTAGCATTTATTATGGACTCTGCAACTCCCTACGTTGAGTATGGGTTAATTGCAATTGTTCTGACATTAATTATTATTTCTGGAGAAATAGATTTATCCATCGCATCCATGATTGCTTTAACAGCAGTCATTTTTGGAACTGTTTATAATGCTGGTTTTGGAATGCCTTTATCTGTTTTGATTGGTGTCTTATCAGGCGCTTTATGTGGATTGTTTAATGGAATATTAGTAACGAAACTAAAAATTCCCTCTATCATTCTGACTATTGGAACATTAACTTTGTACAGAGGTATTGCACAAGCCTTAGCTAGTGATTTCTCTCTTGGTGGTTATCCATCTTGGTTTATTGGTATTGATTATCGCTATGTAGGAATTATTCCTATCCCAGTAATTATTTTTACTGTCTTTGCTATTGTGGTTGGTTTTTTACTTAGCTCTACTATTTATGGAAAACAGCTTTATTTAATTGGTACTAATCCTCAAACTGCTAAATATTCAGGGATTAAAGTAGATAAAATAAAATTATTATTGTTTACTCTTTCGGGTGTAATTAGTGGCATTGCAGGAGTTCTTACTACCTCAAGACTTGCAGTAGCTCGTTTTAATATGGCAACAGGCGCAGAACTTGAAATTGTGTTGATGGTAATGTTAGGTGGAACCTATATTTTTGGAGGTAGAGGTAATATTTTTGGAACTTTTGTTGCTTTTTGGATTGTTGTAATACTAAGAGCAGGCTTTAATGTTGCAAGAATTAAAATCGAGTCTCAACTTACCATATTAGGCGCTATGTTAATTATTGCCATTATTTTAACAAATTATATTTATTCAAAATCGCAAAAGTAAAAAAAATAAAATAATATTTGATTCTATTAGAAAATATGTTAACGTTAACATTATGATTAATTTAGACCAAATAAAAAGCTATAATGATAAAGGTTATCTGGTTGTTGAAAATGCAATACCTCAAGATAAATTAAAAGAATTGCAAAGAGTTACAGATGAATATGTTGCTAACTCAAGAGATGTTGTTAGTAATGATGAAGTTTATGATCTTGCAGATGATCATTCATCATCTAATCCAAATTTAAGAAGATTAAAAAACCCTCATTTACTTCATAAAGTTTATGAAAATATTACAACAGACTCATGTATACTTGATATAGTTGAAAAAATAGTTGGTAATAATATTCGTAGAGATCACACAAAATTAAATTTTAAAGGTGCTAGAGGTGGTGAATCCATTGAGTGGCATCAAGATTGGGCTTTTTATCCTCATACTAATGATGACATAGTTGAAGTAGGTATTTTCTTGGATGATTGTGGCGAAGAAAATGGACCCCTTATGGCTGTTCCAGGTTCACACAAAGGGCCTCTAGATGATCATCATCATGAAGGTGTTTTTATTGGAGCTGTTGATCCTAAAAATTCAAATTATGATTTAAGTACTGCAGAACCTTTTATAGCAAAAGCTGGTTCAATCAGTTTACATCACGTTAGAAGCCTTCATGGTTCGACTAAAAATAATTCTGATAAATCAAGAAGAGTTTTGTTTGTAGGATATACTGCTGCGGATTCTTGGCCTCTAAAAGGAATTTTAGATTTAGGACTTAAACCAACTTCCTCAGAAGGAGATTTTGTAAAAAATATTTATTCCGTTTATGAAGGAAATATAGTGAGAGGTAATCCTTGTCTTGAAGCAAGATTAGAAAATAATCCAATTAAAATGCCCTATCCTCCACCACACTCTGTTGGCTCGATTTACGAAAACCAAAAAGTTGTGAGAGGAAGATCATTTGGAGAATAAAACACAATAAGATTAATTAAAAACTTTAATTTACTTAAGTATGTGTTAATCATTTAACAATATTATGAATGAAATAGATTTAAGTAAAAAAGTAGCAGTAGTTACTGGTGGCATTCAAGGATTTGGTTTAGCAGTAGTTGAGAGATTTCTTCGATCAGGTGCAGAAGTAGTAATATGGGAAAAAGATAAAGATCTTTTAGATAATTTTAATATTGAAGGAAAAATCCATAAAGTCCAAACAGATGTTAGCAATTATGATAGTGTAGAACAATCTACTAATCAAACTATAAAACTATGTGGGCAAATAGATATATTAGTTAATAATGCTGGTATTGCTGGGCCAAACTATAAAACTTGGGAATACCCAAATGAAGATTGGCAGCAAGTTATAAATATAGATTTAAGTGGGGTATTTTATTGTTGCAAATCTGTTGTTCCAAATATGATTTCTAATAATTATGGACGAATTGTTAATGTGGCATCAATTGCGGGAAAGGAAGGAAATCCTAATGCTATGCCATATAGTGCAGCTAAAGCTGGTGTAATAGCTCTGACTAAATCTCTTGGTAAAGAATTAGCAAATAAAAATATTGCAGTAAATTGTGTAACCCCTGCAGCAGCAAAAACACGAATATTTGACCAAATTAGTCAGGAACACATTGATTATATGTTATCTAAAATTCCACGGAATAGATTTTTAAAAGTTGAAGAATTAGCATCAATGGTTTCATGGTTAGTCTCTGAGGAAAACTCTTATACTACTGGGGCAGTATTTGATTTAAGTGGTGGAAGGGCGACTTACTAATATTTTAAAAATTTTCTTAATCCAAAACTTTATAAAAATACTCTTAAATTTTTTAGTATATAAAGCGTGAATTTATGAAGAACATCCCAAAAAAAAAATTTAACATAAAGGATATTGCTAAAGAAACAGGTTTTTCTATGATGACGGTTTCAAGAGCTTTATCAACTCCTCACAAAGTTAGTAAATCAAAACGAGAAAAAATTGAAAAAATAATTAACAAAAGAGGTTACATTCCTAACTTGTTTGCAGGTAATTTAAAATCTGGAAAATCTGGTTTTATAATGGTCATTATTCCAAGTCTCAGAACATCTATATTTAATGAATATTTTTCTGGATTAAGAGAAACTCTTGAGGAACAAAATTTTCAACCCCTAGTTGGCATTACTGACTATTCTCTAGAAAAAGAAGAATTCATAATAAATAAATTTTTAGGTTATAAACCGGAGGGTATAGTATTAGTGGGGACAAAGCATACCAAAAAAACAAAAGAAATTCTTTTGCGTTCAAATATTCCCCTCATTGAAACATGGGATATTAATCATAGACCGTTAGATGTTATAGTAGGTTTCTCTAATTATGAGGCCGGTTATAGAATTACTGATTATGCTTTGAAGAAAAAATATAAAAAATTACTTTTTGTTACTTCTTCAGATAAATTTTTGAAACGTGAAGTTAGAGGTGCAAAAAGATTAGAGGGTTTTGTTGACAGAATGACAAAAGAAAACCTAAAATATAAAAATTTTCAAATTACAGATCCCTTAGATTATATTGGTTCAGGTGATGAGATTTTTTCTTTTTATAAAAAAAATAAATCAAATATTGATTGTATTATAACCTTTAATGAAATGACAGGTCTTGGAATTTTAAGTGTTGCTTTAAGAAATAATATTCAAGTTCCAAAACAGTTAGGGATAGCGGGTATTGGAAATGCTAGCGTTACTGATTTATTAGAAAATAAGCTAACAACTGTGAATACTAATCAGCATTTAATGGGAAAATTAGCAGCATCGAAACTCATTGATAGAATAAATGGAGTAACTTTTGAAAAACGCATAATTGATGTGGGAACATCTATCGTAAAAGGTTTTTCATTATAAAAAATATTCTAATTAATAAAAAAATAAGATAAAAAAAACTTGTATTTATTTTATGTTAACGATAACATTAAACATAATATCTAATGGAAAAAAATAAAATAAAACGTATTTATGATTTCAGTCGCAAGCCTGCGCATCGAAATTATACTGTATCTGATCTTAAGGCTCTAAAAGAAACAAAGCTTAAATTAACAATGGCTAACCCTGCAAATAAAGAAGAGATAAAAGCATGTGTGGAAGCAGGTATAGATCTTTTTGTTATCGGTCCACGTAGTATAGAGGAATTAAGATCTGTTGCTCCGATGCATTTTACAGGTGTTGGCACTCCATGGGCACAGCTTAATTCGCATGATGAAATTATGACTCATGCTTTTAGTGCTATGAGAAAAGGCGCTGATATGTATTACACACTCAGATCTTACGATGTGATGGAAAAGTTATCAAAAGAGGGCATACCAGTTCACAGTCACATTGGTTTAATACCAACATTTAGTCATTATTGTGGAGGACTCAGAGGATGGGGAAGAAATGCTGCAGAGGCTATGCAAATTTTTCAAACTCTTAAAAGAATGGAAGATGCAGGGGTTTTTGCAGTTGAAGCAGAATGTATTGCTGAAGAAGTGTTAGAAATAATCAATCAAAAAACTTCAATAGTAACTTTCTCTTTAGGCTCTGGAATGGCAGGAGATGTTATCATGTCTTTTGTAGCAGATATATGTGGTGAAGACAGTGAAGAAAAAAAACCACCTAAACATGCATACGCATTTGGAAATGTTGGAAGACTCCATAAGCAAATTCATGAAGAGAGAGTTACAGCCTTAAATAAGTTTTGTAATGAAGTTTCTTCCGGAAAATTTCCTTATCCTCAGACTAATATATCAATGCATACAGGTGAAAAAGATAAGCTTCTTGAAGCCATTGATAAATGGAAGCCTATTCATCAATAAAAGTATAAATTTTATATTTAAATTAATATTTTGCTTGTAAATACAATATGTTAACGATAACATAAATATTTAAATTAACTGGGGGAAATTATGAATTTTATAAAATTAATTAAGAATTCTTTTATAGCTCTGTTGTTTGCTATTTTTGCGAGTTCTTCATCAGCATTTGATGCAAACAATCATGATGCAAGTATGCTGAGTGAGTCTGAGTTAAAAGCTATGGTTGAAGCTGCTATGAAAGTAAATCCACCTAAAAATGGTAAAAATTATGTTTTTGGTTTTGCAAATCTTCAAAGAGATATTGCTTTCTGTGCTTTGGTTGAAGAAGGAATCTTAGCAAATGCAGAAGCAGCAGGTATTGAAGTGCTCGTAACTGATAACTTATTAGATGGTGCAACAGCAATGGCTAATGCAGATAGTTACATTACGAGAAATGTTGACTATGTTATAGAGTTTCAAACAGATGCTGCATTTGGTGAAATGATAATGAATAAAATGAACATGAATGGAATTGGTGTAACAGCTATTGATATTCCAATGCCAGGCGCTGGATTTTTTGGAGCTAATAATCCTAAGTCAGGATACATTGGTGGACTTCATTTAGCTTCTGCAGCAATAACTAAATGGGGACCTGATGTTGGAAAAGATGCCTATCTTGTAATTGGAGCTTTGCCACAATCGGGAGCTGTTGTTGCAATGCGATCTGGTGGACAAGAAGCAGGCGCTAGAGCAATTTTGCCAGAAATAACTGATGACAGAGTTATTGTTTATGACGCTAAACAGACTCTAGAATTAAGTTTTCAAGAAATGAACAATGTTATTGGAAGAATTCCAGAGGGCGCTCCTATACTCATAACAGCAATCAATGATCAAACTGCAACTGGTGCACTTCGCGCTGTTCAAGGTGCGAACAGAGGTGGCGACTCAATTGTTGTAGGGATGGGTGCGGATGAATTAGATACCATGATGAATGAACCTGAGTTTATTGCTTCAGTTGGATATTTTCCTGAAAGATATGGAAATTATTTAATTCCAATGGCTTTATCTAATTTAGCAAATAATCCAGTTGATGAGGTAGTTTTAATGAATCACGTGATGGTATCACCATCAAATATTTGTGATTACTATTCAGATAGAAATTGTCGTGCAGACGATGTTGCAGCAGAATGGTCTTTTCCTCAAGATTCTTTTTCAGCACATTTAGCAGAAGTAAGAGCAGATCCTGGAATGAAAGATGTGCTTAACTTAATTCCTTCTGATTAATAATTAATATGTGATCTCAGGCATTTTATGCCTGAGGTCTCAAAATAATTATGAACAAATCAATTTTATCAATGAAAGATATCAGAAAAACATTTTCTGGAGTCGCTGTTTTAGATGAAGTTGAATTAAATTTAAATGAAGGAGAATGTCTAGGTTTGTTAGGTTCCAATGGAGCAGGTAAATCTACATTAATAAAAATTCTATCTGGCATTTATTCAAAAGATAAAGGAACAATATCAATATCAAATAAAGAGGCTATCATTAAAAATTCTTCTGACTCAATAAAGGAAGGAGTTGGTTTATTACCTCAAGAATTATCTATTCATTCTGAAATGAATGTAGCTGAAAATTTAATGATGGGAAATTTACCAGTAAAAAAAATTATGGGTGTCCAGTTTACAGATCAATCTAAAATGAATGATATTGCTAAAGAAAAACTTTTAGATTTAGGTCTAGATATTGATGTTCAAAAACCAATGAAAGATTTAACTCTTCCTGAGCAAAGGATTGTTGAAATTGCAAGAGCTATGGTTGGAAATGCAAAAATTCTTATAATGGATGAACCTACTGCTGCTTTGACAAGCAAAGAATCAAAAACATTATTTGAAGTTCTTGAAAAAATAAGAAAAGCAGGTGTTGGTATTATTTATATTTCGCATTATTTAGATGAAGTTTTTGAAGTTTGCCAACGAGTGACAGTGTTAAGAGATGGAAAAAATGCTGGCGATTTTGATACTAAACAGTCAAGTCATGATGAAGTTTTAGCTGCCATGCTTGGTAATGCAGTTGAAAATTTGTACCCAAATAAATCTAAAAAAAATCATAATGAAGTTGCACTCAAGTTTGATAATGTTACTTTCTCTCAAAATCTTTTTGATTTAAATTTTGAAGTTTATAAAGGTGAAATTCTTGGTGTTTTTGGATTACTTGGATCTGGATTAGAGGATCTAGGGAGAAAAATCTATGGTGTTTCGTCTAAAATTAAAAAAGGTAAAATTTCATTATTTGGAAATGATTACAATCCATCAAACCCACAAATGGCAAAAAAAAATGGGATAGGTTTCATTCCAGCAGAAAGAAAGACTGAAGGTATTCTTTCTGAATTATCTCTAAGAACAAATATGACAATTCCTTTTTTAGATAATTTTATTTCAAATAAATTTATTGACTCAAAAAAAGAAAAAGAATTTACTGATAAGTGGATTGAAGATTTTGATATTAAGTGTTTAAATAGTGAACAATTATTTCGTTTTTTATCTGGTGGCAATCAACAAAAAGCATGTATTGCTCGTTGGTTAGTCAATGAAGTATCTCTATTAATTATTGAAGAGCCTACAAGAGGTGTAGATTTAGGTGCTAGAAAAGAAATTTATCAAAAATTAAGATATCTATGCGATCAAGGTTTAACTATTATAATTTTTTCTTCTGATGTTGAGGAAATTCATGGATTATCAGATAGATTCATGGTTCTTAATAGGGGGACAATTAAATCTATTTATGATGAATCTGTTCAAGTTGAGCAGTTAATGGCTGCTGCTGGTGAGAATATTAATAACACAATAAACTAAAGGAAATATATATGACTAATACATCTAATTTTAATTCTTTAATGAAACAATCTTGGTCTGGTGTTGCCGTCCTTTCAGTTTTTTATATTGTCATCGTTATAGGTCTTTCTTTAATGTCTCCTTGGTTTTTTTCTTTTAATAATGCCATGAATATTGGAATCAATATGTCATATATTGGTTTAATGGCTGCAGCAGGAACGCCACTCATAATTGCAGGAGGTTTAGATTTGTCAGTTGCTGCAGTAGCAGGTTTAACTGGTGTTTTGATTACGATTTTTTTTGGATGGATTGATAACATATGGTTATCTGTCACCTTAGCTTTATGTTTTGGTGCACTTATTGGCGCCTTTAATGGTTTTCTTGCAACTGTGCTAAAATTTAATCCACTCATTGCTACCCTTGGAACAATGTCAATTGTCACAGGTTTTTCATTAGTACTAACAGGTGGTTTAACAAAATCAATGATGCTTAAGGAATTCAATTACATTGGAGTTGGACGAATATTTAATGTTCCCATTCCTCTAATAATAATGATTTTGGTAATGTTTTTATTATGGGTATTAATGTCTAAAACTAAATTTGGTCGATTTATTTATGCTTCTGGTAATAATCCAGATGCAAGTTTGCTGTTAGGTGTCCCCGTAGTAAAAGTTCAATTTTACTTATATATTTTATCTGGTTTAAGTGGAGCACTAGCCGGAGTTCTGTTAACAGCAATGCTCGGTGCTGCTGCACCTAACGCAGCAGGTTCTCATTTATTAACTATTATCGCTGCAATTATCCTTGGTGGTACAAGTTTATATGGAGGAATAGGAAGTGTTTGGGGAACATTATTTGCTGTCTTAATACTTGGCACTATTAATAATGGTTTAACTTTAATGAATGTATCTTCTTCGTGGCAAGAGGTTGCGAAAGGAACAGTTTTAATACTAGCTGTTGGTTTAGACCAATGGAGAATGAGGGCATAATGAAATTATCTGTTACATCTTGGTCTTTTCCACAGTGCAGTTTTAAGGAAGCTGTAGGAATTTCTTCTTTATTAAATATCAATGCAATTGATATTAGTTATTTTTATCGCTCAGCATTAGATAAAGAATTGCTTTTACAAGATCATAAAAAAATTGTTGATCAAATTAATAAATACGAAATTGATTATGCAAATCTATACCATCTTTTTGGTAATTCTTTAGAGGATAGAAACCTTGCTGACACTAATAACTTAAAAGATAATGTAACTGATTTAACAAAAGTTACAGATTTTTGTGTAGATGCAAATATCCCTAGCATTTTTGTTTTACCAGGCATGATAAATAATGGCCAATCTAGAAAAGAAGCATTAAAAAATTCAATTGAATCTCTTAAAACATTAAATGACATAACGTCTAAAAAAAATATTCAATTATTAATTGAGCCACATGTGCATTCTTATTTAGAAAGCCCTGAAATAACTCTAGAGTTACTCGATGCTGTCCCAGGATTAAAACTAGTTTTAGATTATGGACATTTTGTTTGTTTAGGCTGGACTCAGGAAAGTATTGATGTTTTAGCGGAACATTCTGGACATGTTCATCTTCGTCAGGCAAAATCAGGATTCCTTCAAACAAAATTAGAAGAAGGAACTATTAACTTCAATGCTGTTTTTGGAAAACTAAAAGAAGTTGGGTATAATGATTATTTATCAATTGAATATGTACATCAAAATTATATGATGACAGTCTATGACGATGTTTTATCAGAAACGATTAAAATGAGAGATTTATATAATACTTGGAAAGGAAAATAATATGTCAAACTATGCATGGGTACTAGAAGTTAGACCTGGATATGAAGAAGAATATAAAAAAAGGCATGATGAATTGTGGCCTGAAATGATCACAATGCTTCGAGAAGCAGGAATGCGTAATTATAATATATTTAGACACGGCCTAACTCTTTTTGGTTATTTTGAAACTGATGATCTTAAAAAATCAATTGAACATATATCTAAAAGTGAAATTAATAAAAAATGGGGAGAATATATGTCTCCAATTATGAAAATTGATGTTGATGAAAATATAGGTTTTCCATTTCTTTTACCTATAATGATGCATTTAGATTAACAGATCAGAATGGAGAACATACATATGAAGAAAGCAAAAATTGGTGTTATTGGTGCTGGATGGTGGGCGACTGAATTTCATATCCCGCACTTAAAAGAGCGTGACGATGTTGAATTAACAAGTGTTTGCAAACTTGAAGAAGATGAATTGAAATTTGTTAAAGATAAATTTGGATTTAAACATGCATCAACAGACTACATCGAAATGTTAGATATGGAGCAACTTGATGGAGTTGTTATAGCCACACCACATTTTGCACATTTTGAGAATATTAAAGCAGCTTTAGCGAGAGGTTGTCATGTTCTTGTTGAAAAACCCATGACTACCAATACTAAAGATGCGCTGGAAGTTGAAAAAATTCTTAAAGAAAAAAATGTTGAATTGTTTACTCCTTATGGATTTAACTGGAACCCTTTAATGGCAAAAGCTGAAGACTTTGTTGCACAAGGTCTGCTTGGTGAAATTCAACATGTTGACACTTCTTTTTCTTCATCATTAGTAGATTTGTTTCAAGGCGTTCCTCTTAGTGAATCAGATGATCATACCTTTAAACCAAAATCTTCAACTTGGTCTGATCCTTCAAAAGCGGGAGGATATGGATGGGGTCAATTATCTCATATGTTTGCAGGTGTTTATAAAGTAACAAAACTTACCCCTGATAAAGTATTCTGTATGTCTGTACCATCACCCTCTGGAGTAGATTATACTGACGCTATATCTGTTAGGTTTAAAGAAGGTTCAACTGGAGCTTTTTCAGGATGTGCATTTGTCCCCAAAGGTTATGGAGGAGGATATAATATAAGAGTACATGGAGACAAAGGTTCTTTATTTCTAGATTTTGAGATTAATAGAGAAAGGCTACTTGTTAGAACAAATGATGGAAAAGAAATTAGAGAAGATGCTGCTGTTGGATCTGGAACGCATGCTTATACAACGCAAAAACCAATTAATACTTTAGTAGATATTTGTCTTGGCAAAGAATACACAAATCATGGCGATATTAATATAAATCTTAAAATGGTTAGGACTCTTGATGCAGCATACAGGTCGATGAAAAGTGAAAAATTAGAAATAGCATAGTAATAATATGAGTGACACGATAACAATAAAAGATGTAAGGACTTATGCAATATCCAAAGAAGGAGGAGGTGACTATCACCTTCAAGAAAAAGGACATTGGATAACAGATACTTATATTGCTAATCCAATGTCAATGTATCCAAAATATAAAAAAACACGAACGAGCTGGGGTATAGGAGTTTTAGGTTCAGTTGTTGTTGAAATAGAATTATCCAATGGAATTGTTGGTGTTGCAACTGGTTTGGGTGGAGAGCCTGCCTGTTGGTTAATTCAAAATCATTTTAAAAGATTTCTCATTGGAGAGAGTCCAAAAAATCTTAATTTAATTTGGGACCAAATGTTTAGAGCTAGTATGTTTTATGGCAGAAAAGGTATAACTATTTGCACTATAAGTGTTATTGATCTTGCTTTGTGGGATGCTTTAGGAATTTTAAGAGATGAACCTGTTTGGCAAATGATCGGTGGAAAAGTTAGAGATGAAATACATTTTTATTGTACTGGGCCAGAACCTACTGCTGTAAGAGAAATGGGTTTTTGGGGTTCAAAAGTTCCCTTACCTTTTGGCCCTGGAGATGGGCATGAAGGTTTAGAAAAAAATTATCAATATTTAAAAAAACATCGAGAGTCTGTTCCAAAAGATTTTCCATTAATGGTTGATTGTTACATGTCTTTGACTGTTCAATATGCAATTGCACTTGCAAAAAAATGTGAAGATTTAAATATAAATTGGTGGGAAGAAGTTTTACATCCAGATGATATCGATGGTTTTGTTCAGATAAAACAGGCTCACCCAGATAAGAAATGGACAACAGGAGAACATGAATATACTAGGTATGGTTTTCGTAAACTAATAGAGAGCAAATCAATAGATATTTTACAACCTGATGTTATGTGGGTTGGTGGTATGACTGAATTATTAAAAATATCAGCAATGGCTGCAGCGTATGACTTACCAGTAGTACCTCATGGAAGTGGACCCTATTCATCTCACTTTATTTTTTCTCAACCACATTCCCCTTTTTGTGAATATATTGCAGGAAGCCCTGATGGTAAAAGTGTTATAAAAATGTTTCCGTACTTTGATGGAGAACAACTTCCTGAGAATGGAAGAATAAAACCAAGTTATGAACCTGGTTTTGGCATGACTATTAAAAATAAAGATACGCTGGTAGAAATCAAATAATTCTGACGTTTAAATCCAGACTTGAGAAAAAGAATAGATATTTCAAAGCAATAAAAAATATTATCTTAAATTTGTAATAAATTTACAAATCAAAAATTTTACCAGGATTCATAATATGATTAGGATCAAATGCTTGTTTTATTGTTTTCATATAAGGAACAGTATTTGGATGTTCTTTAATTAGGTATTCTTTCTTTTGAAGACCAATCCCATGCTCTCCTGTAATGGTGCCTTCTAAATCAAGAGCTTTATTTATGAGCTTATTACTAAATTCTCTTATATATTTATATTCATTGTCTTTTTTTGGGTCATAAACAATAGTGACATGAAAATTACCATCACCAACATGACCTACCATAGGAGCTTTTAATCCAGTACCTTGAAGTTCTTTTTCAGCAAATTGAATACATTCAGCTAAATTTGAAATTGGCACACATACATCAGTAGCGTAAACCCTAACATCACTTCCTTGGGCTTTAACTGAATAATAAACATTGTGTCTAGCTTTCCATATTTTGTTTCTTTCTTCTGTTGTAGTTGCCCAAGAGAAGTCACTACCACTATGACCCTTTGAAATTTCTTCGACAATTTCAATAGATTCTTTATTTGTACTTTCACTTCCGTGAAATTCATAAAATAAAGTTGGTAAAGCCTCTAGGTTTTCTAAGTTTGAATATTTTATACTTATTTCTATCTGATCTTTATTTAATAATTCAATTCTTGCAATTGAAGCACCGTATTGAATAATTTCTTGTGCCGTTAAGACTGCAGACTCTAAATTCGGAAACTGACAAACTGCGCTCATTATACTTTCTGGAATAGGAGATAGTTTAAGTTGAACCTCAGTTATTACTCCAAGGGTTCCCTCGGATCCTACAAACAGATTAGTTAAGTTATATCCAGCAGAAGATTTTTTTGCTCTTGTTCCAGTTGTTATAATATCACCATTAGCAAGAACTACTGTTAACCCCATCACTACTGTTCGCATAGTACCATATTTAACGGCCATCGTTCCAGATGCGGAACAAGCTGCCATTCCACCTAAAGCTGCGTTAGCCCCAGGGTCAATTGGAAAAAAAATTCCTTTATCTTTTAAATCTTCATTTAATTTTTCTCTTGTTACATTTGCTTGAACCCTACAATCAAAGTCTTCTGCATTTACCTCTAAAATTTTATCAAATTTTTCGAGCGAAATTGTTATTCCTTCAGCATTTCCTACTGCATGACCTTCTAGTGATGTTCCTGTACCATATGGCACTACAGGAGTTTTATGTTCATTACATAATTTTAAAACTTTAGATAATTCTTCATTTGAATTTGGAAATACTACTGCTTGTGGACTAACAGGATCATATGCATCTTCACCTTTAGAAAAATTTACTAAAACAGAATCTGAAATAGTAAATCTCTCACCTAACAAGTCTATAAGTTCTTTTTGCAATACAGTATTTTTCATATAATACTTTTATAATATCAAATATAAAAAAAAAGGAAATCTATACTATGGAACAGCTTAATAAAATTTTTACTAAACATATTGATGAAGGTAGATTTCCTGGAATACAATGGCAAATTAATATTAAAGATAAAATTTATTCAGGCAAAATTGGATATAATGATATTGAAACAAAAGATCCCGTATTAGATAATACAATTTATAGAATTTGGTCGATGACTAAACCTGTTGTTGCTGTAGCAGCTCTTCAATTACTTGAGCAAAATAAAATAAAACTAGATGATTTAATTACCAAATACCTTCCTGAGTTTTCTAATCTTAAAGTATTAAAAAACGAAAATGCCTCAATTGATGATGTTGAAGATTTAAAAATAAATCCTACTATAAAAGATCTTTTTCTTCATACTGCGGGATTTTCATATAATTTTTTAGCAGATCCAATTGGGAGAAAGTATGATGAAGTAAAATTATTCCATTCAGATACGACAACATTGGAAGAAGAAATAAAAAAATTAGCAGAATTACCATTGCTTCATCAGCCTAAAAATAAATGGGTTTACTCTGTATCTATGGATGTTTTAGGAAGAGTTTTAGAGGTAGTTCTAGATGACACTCTTCAAAATATTTTACAAAAAAATATTTTTGACCCTTTGGATATGAATGAAACTAAGTTTACAGTTCCTTTAGATTCAGAAAATAGATTAATGAAAACATATGAGTATGATCAGATTAATTCTAAATTACATGGTCAGAAGATTGAACCACAAAAAATAGGTAACTATAAATATCCTT
>Ga0075480_10001304_pt1 | contig 15754 bp, 22 predicted proteins | sample DEB08_DNA_7_FD_81590 | JGI IMG/M metagenome (GOLD analysis project Ga0075480, IMG submission 81590) | Aqueous microbial communities from the Delaware River and Bay under freshwater to marine salinity gradient to study organic matter... | ecosystem: Environmental > Aquatic > Marine > Coastal ... | reverse complement strand
TTATACCACCTGTAAATTAAAACACATAAAAGTAAGATACCAATTAAAACTAAAAGTATCATATACTTTTGATATATTTTTTTTATATTAATACTACAAGATGGAATACCACTTCATCCAAATGAAACCTACAAAAGCTTTTCTAAGTATCGTGGATCCAAACAAAAAGAGTCGGTTTGTTTGCTTCAACGATAAGAAAACTGCGGAGGTTTTTGTAAATTATGTAACAATATTCAGGTCTAAGCACGGCTTTTGGCCTAACCTTGACATGTCCAGAGAAGTGAGAACTGTAAAAAGTAAAGTTGGTTTCAAACAACGAAGTCCCGAGGAGTTGAGAGAATACATATCACTGGATTCATATGACTACGAGACAATTTACAATATGGCGCGACGTACCAATGTATCTTTCATTTGCGTCACCGATTTTGCATATAGTCCAGATGGAGAACATCAACAACGTGTGAGTTTCTCTGGACAGGAATGGGACGGTGAAGCAGATGAGGCTGTATATAGGGATTTACTTGAGTTTAAATTGAAATGTGAATAACTGACCTTTGTATGTATAATATAAAAAGAATGACTTAAAAGTATCACCAGTTGTACATTAAATATGTGTGGCATCTTAGCCCTCTTCGGTGAAGAAGTAGAGGTTTCTCCATACCTACTTACTCACCGAGGTCCTGATGACTATCGTACAAAAACACTAGGTAAATGTCGTATGGACTTTTATCGTCTAGCAATCAATGACCTCACAGATGCCGGTATGCAACCCTTCCGTCAAGATGATCAAATGTTGGTATGTAACGGGGAAATTTACAACTACCGCGAACACCTCACCGGTTACGAAACAAGTAGGAGTGACTGTGAAGTCTTAATTCCTCTCATCAAATACTATGGTATAGTGGATGCGATGGACCAAATTAATGGCGATTTTGCTCTCGTCTACACGAATGGTAAGAGGGTCATGGCTGCCAGAGATCCAGTTGGTGTGAGACCCTTATTCTATACACGTTACGATGAGGATTCAATCGCTTTTGCGAGTGAGGCTAAGGCTCTTCTCTCTCTCAATTCTAAGATTGAGATTTTTCCACCCGGTCACATTTACGATTCCTACATCAACGACTTTGTGTGTTATCACACTGGTTACTGGCGCGTCTTCAAACACTTGGATGACGACCCTAGAGATAGACTGAGATTGACTCTTGAACACGCGGTTCATGAGCGAATCAATAATACTGAGCGTGAGATTGGTTTCCTATTGTCGGGTGGTTTGGATAGTAGTCTCATCGCGTCCATTGCGTCCAAGAAGTTGGGAAAGATTAAAACCTTTTCTATTGGTCTTGAGGGAAGTCCAGACTTGGAAGCTGCCCGAAAAGTTGCCGAGTACCTAGATACCGATCACACAGAGGTAAAGTTCACCGTGATGGAGGGTCTCGCACATCTAAACGACGTGATTCATTCTCTAGAATCGTATGATACGACGACAGTTCGGGCGAGTACCCCTATGTGGTTGTTATGTAAGTACATCAAGCAGCACACTTCGTGTCGGTACATCTTCTCGGGAGAGGGGAGTGATGAGATTTTGGGTGGCTACCTCTATTTCCATAACGCACCAAATGTAGATGAATTTGCATGTGAAAACATGCGCCGTCTCAGACTTATTCATCAGTTTGATGGGTTGAGGGCTGATAGGTGTGCAGGTGCCCATGGTCTTGATCTTATTGTTCCATTCCTTGATAAGAACTTCATAGATGTCTGTATGCAAATGAACCAAAACGATAAGATGGGTGACATTGAGAAGAAAATACTGAGGGAGGCATTTACAGGGTATCTCCCAGATGAGATTTTATGGAGACAGAAGGATGGGATGAGTGATGCGGTTGGGACGAATTGGGTAGACGAGATCAAGAAATACGCTGAAGCTAACGTGGATGACGCGTGTTTTAGAGATACGAAGAAAATGGCACGCGATCATAACACTCCTCTCACGAAGGAGGAGGCTCTGTACAGAACAATCTTTTGGAAGATGTACGGGAAGGATAGTGACCATCTCATTTCTGAGATTTGGAGGCCAAGATGGACAAAAATTAAGGATCCAAGTGCGCGTCTACTTATAGAAAAGAATCCCAAGTAATATAAACATGGCTGAGTTATTTGTCAAAAACTTTGATTGCAAGAATGAGAAGCACGTCATGTGGTTGAAGGAAGTTGGTGCGGGTATGGCAAAAGTTACCACGGGTGAGAGGTATGATATCTCTAAGATTGTCAATAACAACCCTCTCTCGGGAAAGCCTAAGATGGGCAATCCAATGGATTGGGCCTACATCCACTTTCAGTTGGCTATGAAGTACACAAATGCTGTTCTAAACGGCGATGCTTTCATCCCTTCCAACAAAACCGAGGTACTCTTCGAGGGTGAAATCTCTCGGGTCTGAGTTCTCATCCATGCGGACAAGTAGGATGGGTCCGTACACTTCTTCAGTATTAAAGGGGGTCGGTAAAGTGTTTTGGTTTAAAGACTCCCCGTGGACACACTTGATAATCACGACATCAAGGTCGGGCCACTGCCCAATAAATGTCGCGGGTCCACCCAATCTCAAAAAAATTTCGTTTTTGCGTGGATCAATATCCAAGTCTATCTCTTGTATGTTCCCGAATTGTTCTTTTATCAGTACAGCCACAGTCATCTTGAATTCCCACCACAAAAAAATATTAATAGAATGTAAATGAACAACAGAACGATACTCTTGGTGGCCGTCGCGATCATCGTTGTTTTCGTCATGATGAAATGCAAGGAGATGTACATACCAGACCAATCGGCGTACCGGTATGGCTTTGTGGACACGAACCCCGCGCGTCGCACCTCTCAATTTTTTGACACCTGCTCCCCTGAAAATATGGCTGACTGCTCCCGAAACAATCCCTACGAAGGATTACCACTCCCCTAAGTCGCTTAAAAACAGTACAAGTTTATATATTAAGAATGGAGAACCCAACTCGTCAATTTGTGGTTGACCGCATCTCGGCTCTTCTCGAGATTCCTAAAGATGATACGATTTGTATAAATCTCGAGAAGAACATTTTAAACCATTCCATGGACAGGGCTCGTGAAATTAACGAGGAGCCTGCATGGGATAATCACAAATATTCAAGTATTTACAAACAGAAGTTTCTTCAGATTCAACATAATCTGAAGAACTCACCGGTTCTGAAAGGTTGGATTCTTGACAAAAAAATCAAGACCAAAGATGTTATTGATATGCGCCCAGAAGACTTGTGGCCCGATGGACCTTACGCGAAAATGATGGAGGAGCGGATTATCAAGGAGATGAGAAAGGCATACCTGGCACAAGAGGTAAAGAATCAGGAAGGGTTCTTCACGTGTGGGCGGTGTAAATCAAAGAAAACGACCTATTACCAACTTCAAACGAGGTCGGCGGATGAACCCATGACAACCTTCGTCACATGCCTCAATTGTGACCGGAACTGGAAGTGTTAATGTAGTATTTAGAATCTGTCCAATCTGTTGGCATGTCACCAACGGATAAAACAAAGTTGTAGCCTAGCTGTTTTTTCATATGAGTTTTGGTTTGTGCACTCGTAAATCCCAAATAATCGTACACGATCCCATGTTCCTTCAATTGATTAATAGTCATCTTCACACCTATTTCAATCCCTGGTCTAGCTGTGATGATTACAATCTTGTAGCCCAGAGCTTTCATTCTGTGTAGTAAATGTATGATGGGTGTGTTTGGACGACCATCTGACCATATGAGAGTGTCATCTATATCAAACATAGCCGCATCATTTGGACCAGCTGGACCTATCATATTAATATTATTAAAGATTTAAATACTGCCATATATAGACATGATCGTTGATGTTAAATGCGAAGACGACACCATTCAAATCGCGAAGATAATTCGTGAGGATGGTGACACGTATGATGTGAATTTTCTTGAGCCGAAGAGACAGGGTGTTTACGACTTCTCTTCTAACGTCGAAACTATTCCAAAAGATACTGTATCTGGATTTTATGATGTCGGTAACTTGGAGGACACTGGTCTCTACTACAGGTCCGGGAATGGTTATGAACTAGTTGACGATAGCGAAGATGAAGATTATACATGTTCGGACTCTGAAGAATCAGAGTCTGACGAAGACGACGAGTCCCTCGTTGACGAAGAAGAAGATGAAGAGGGGGCTTAAATAATACAAACTATACCTATTTATGGAATGTCCAGTGTGTTACAGATCACACACAGACTATAAATTAGAATGTGGTCATTCATTTTGTTACCAATGCATTACCCATTGGTACCAAGAATGTGAGAATCACACATGTCCAATGTGCAGGAAAGATATTTCGTTTGAGCGTCATGAAGACACTAGAGAAGTTCATATACAATGTAACCAATTTGCGACAGTTGACGACTATGTACTTTTCCATGAGTTATTGGACAAGTACAGAGGTATGGACATAAAGGATGTTGAGTACCTAAGAAATCGGGATTGGGTCAAATGGGTAATGGAACATAGAGCTAAGAATCAATCTTGTACTAGATATATATTCCATGGACTACAAGGAACCGAAAAAGCGTGTTACGAAAAACGACAAGAAGAACCAGAATCAAGTGTATTCACAAAAGTTTATACGTCTTAAAGCTGAACTTTTGGAGAAGAAATTGGCTGAGAATCGTCAGAAGAAACCTACATAAGGTTTAGACTTAAATACAAAGTAACTAACAGTGATGGCTCCTTACCACCCTCCCAATGCTCATTACTCTCAGATGGATGTCAGTGACTACACTGAAGATCACATCTTCTCCTTCATCGGCAAGACCGGGAAGCGTTTCTATTGGTTGACTAAGATTCTCGGTCTTGATTACCTTTGGTATGACAAGGAGAGGAAAGTGATTGAGATTTGGGGACCTTATCACACACATCTCAACAAACAATCTGAACATGTCATTCGTTGTGAATTGGATTTTTTCAAACCTAAGTTAGAGGAAAGTACCCCAATTTCTCAAGATGAGCATGTACAAACGACCGTTGCCGCGTGTTAGAAACACCCAGAGGGTGCACCACCCAGTGAAGATTACCGAGGGGTCCTACTTACACAATCTAATCAACCCAGGTCCAACGAAGTTTTACAAATATGAACCGGATCCAGTGTATCAACGAGAGGCATATCTGGCTGCATTAAAAAAGAATAATGAGGAACTCGGAATCCCTTTCAAGGATCCAAAATTACCTGAATGTATACCCATCGTGAGACCTGAACCAAAAAAGGAACCAGAGCTCACGTTTGTTGACAAGGTGTATGTAAAGATGCGGATTCTTAAGAGTGGTATTGTCCGTATAAAGTTGGATGCATCAATTGCAACCCTATACGAGAAATACTACAGAAAAGCCAAGAGGCCGCCCGCGAAGAGTATCATCCAGGCTTATAAGTCTATGGGATTCAGTACCGAATATTTGGAAAAAATCAAAAAAAGATTTGATTGGAACGTTAAGGAGCAAAAGAGAATTGAAAAGGTGATAGATAGTATCTTCAACAAAGAAGCTGTGAAAAAACCCAAAAAGAAAAAGAAAGAGGAGGAAGAAATCGTTGAAGAAGAAAAGGAAGTTGAAGAGGAGGACCCACCCGAAGATGATGAGGAGGATGACGCACCTGGTGAGGATGATGGTATGGATGTGGAACCTGAAGTGGAGGATGATGTTGAAGAGCCTGTTGAAGAGGAGGAGTACTTTTCGGATTAGTCTGCTCGCATTCGTGGAAGGCGGACCCCGAGTGACCGAAGTGATTGTCGCTTTTCTCTGGAAAGTTGTGTGTCGGGGTCCTTTTGGTACTCCAACCAAACAAATAGGTCTGGAGTTCCATCTATTTCGGAGAGTATCTCAAGATGACTATGGGTTCTATGAAAGTTATTCAGTTTGGTAAACATTGTGAGCCATTGGTCCTCTGAGGGACAAATCCATTCATCCCTGTGTGAAGGATCTTCTAAATAGTCAATAGCGCGTTTTAAGAATATATCATAATATTCATTATAATCAAAGTCCCTAACTTCCTCTACCGGCGGATCTACGAGTAACTCCAACTCAATCAATTCCACTGGAAAAGCCCATTGTATCATTTCAATTGCATCCGTACTTGACATGATATAACGTATCATATCCGCAGTCAACAAACTTCGTTCTCGTTTCTTTTTGTTCTTGTTGTGATTTTTGCGATTTGCATGAAGATATTCTTCTCTGCAAAGTTCGAACGAATTTTCAATGATGATCTCTTGAAGTTCAATTGGCAACGCATCCCATAATGACTGTTGACTCATCTCCCTTAAAATTTACCCAGATAATAATTTTGATAGCCTAAGTCGTACATGAACTCTATGATTTTCACTTTAAAATGTTCATCACCCACATCGTCACCGGCAACTCTGTTCTCGAAAGATCCATCTTCTGGGATCTGAAGAAGGCTGTAAAATACGCACAAGAAGCAACGACCCACAAAGTTTGGGAACTTGGTGACAATCAATTCTATTACGGAAACGTGGACGCTCTCATCTATCAACCCAATCTCCGAGTGACTTCTGACCACGTTGATGAACATATTCTTTCTATCTCTCATTCCCGAAGAAATCGCTGAGATGTCATGTGATCAGCATGTGGTGAAGATTCAACTTGAGATTACACAGATGCTTTACATGGCTTGGCATTTCGCACAGCAGCAAGACTATGTTGCACAAAATGCCCCCTTCACGAAAGACGGGTCGCGACGTGGATACAGACCCGCTCACCCCAAACATCCCATGACTATGTGGGTCGCTTCCAATTTAAAAAACTATATGTACGCGTGTAAGATTGGCATCGCCCTGACTCTGGAATACACGCGCAGATATGGAAAAGTGCACACATGTGCCAAGCATCTCATGTGGCTTTGGGACCATCACCCTTCCCATTTTGAAGAGAGGCGCAGTGAGACTGCATATTATTCTGACGAAGGCATTCCCGAGTGTATGCCCGAGCCATATAGGCGGAGAGGAATTGTAGAAGCATATCAACTTTACTATATGGTAGAAAAGATGCAGTTTGCTAGATATAAAAATGTTATAACATGAAAATGAACGTATGTCCACATGATAAATACATGATACAATGCCCAGAATGCAACGGTAATTCAATTTGTATGCACGGAATGATAAAGAGTATATGCATGACATGTATACAAGCGGAATTGTGTGAGCATAACAAAAGAAAGATGAGATGTCCGATATGTACAAAACAGTTTAAAGCGGGTAAGTGTAATATAATGTAAATGCAGGCAGAGCAAGCGCGTTACGAGAAAAAGTTTATCGATACATGTTCACTTTTGAAAAAGTCAATCGTTCCACATAGAACAAACCTTCCCAAAATTAGAGTTGGTAGACGAGGTGATGGTGGTTATGTCATGTGTAAATTAGAAGATGATACATATGATGCACTTTACAGTTATGGATCGGATGACAATATTACATTCGAAAAGTCTTTCTACGAAAGATATGAAACGCCTTCCTATGTGTATGATCACACAATTGACGGAATAACCGACAAGCCCGACTATATCAATTTTTTTAAAGAAGGTGTTGCATCGGAAAAGAAAGGATCACTTGATACGATAGACAATCATATCACGAAGAACGGTCACACAGATTCTAAAAAGTTGATTGCTCAAATTGACGTGGAAGGTGCCGAATGGTTTTTGTTTAATGACAATTTCAAATACCTTGAAAACTTTTCACAACTTATCATTGAGTTTCACATCTTTAGGGATGTCACTCTATACGACGAAGTCATACAGAGAACATTTGACATTTTAAATGAAAAGTTTGTATGTGTTCATATTCATGCTAATAATTGTCTCCTTTCACCATGGATTGACGCAAACTTTCCTAGGGCGTTTGAAGTCACGTATGTAAGAAAGGACTTAGTATCTTCATCGGAGATTGAACCAAACCCATTTCCAGATCCAGAATTGGATGCTTCATCCGACCCCACACGACCTGGTTTGACACTAGATTACTGGTTAAATGAATACAGATAGACATGTTCAGGTCTTTCCTCGGGCTTTCCATATCCCAAAGATTCAATAAACTTTGGCACTTCACTCTTTTCAAAACCAAAAATTTCAATTAGAATTGTGGGTTTATACTTTCTGATGGTCTGTTCAGCCCCCTTCAATACTTCAAGTTCGTGTCCCTCAACGTCAATCTTTATGACAGACGGAATCCCTGTGTAGACATCGTCCAATCTGTGACATTCCACATCTGTCTTTGAACTCTCGTCAGACCATTCCTTCTTGTACATACTAGATCCACCATAGTTTCTCAAACCAGTCGTCTTCACAGAGTTTGGGTAATACATTGGCACAGTTTGTGCTTTGTCTGAGAGTGCATAAGGTTTCACCTCAATTACATTTTTCAGTGAGTTGTTTTCAACGTTTAATTTAACAATTTTGTGAAAGAGGGGTTCATACGCGTATACCGGTCCATAGTCAGAGAACATGAGAGCGTTATATCCGATATTTGCCCCGATATCTAGGATGTCTGTACCCCCCTTATAGTGTTGTTCCACGTCTCGTCGCATCCACCCATCCCATTCAAATCCTCTATGTATGGCGGGTCCGATGTATTCATCATCCGCAATCGTGAATACATTGTACTTTCCATTATGTGTGCATTTAACAACGAGTGGCGATGTCATGTACGTAAAAAGTTAATTAAAACTTTAACCTGTATCTTATAAAAGATGTTCAGTATCGCGCAACAACTTCCCGTTGCACCTTCTGTTCAGGTGCAGACGAAAAAGGAGCGTGTATATCATCCGAGAACCTATAGTGATTTTGTGAAGGGTCTCAAGAACAATGAACTTCCCCAAGTTGTCATAAAACCAAACCAAAACCTCGCCGCCTATGAAGATGACGAGGGCAACTATGGAGACACACGAATTGTTCAGACTGAACAGCTTTGGCAAACACTCATTGAGAGTGATGCGAATGTTATGGTTGACATGACTGCACCCACTTCTATGCTTGATTACCTGTCTACTTTTTTCTTGTTTTCCCTTGCCTTTTTCTTGTTTCGTGCTATGTTTACTGGGTCTGGTGGGGGTGCGGGACCTATGGGTAATCCTTTCCTAAAGAACAAAGAGTTCAAGGCGGAGGAAGATATTGAAACCCGCTTCAGTGATGTTGAGGGTATTGATGCCGCCAAGGATGAACTAGAGGAGATTGTTGATTTTCTTAAGCAACCCGAGAAATACTTTGGGAGTGGTGCCAGAATCCCACGTGGAGCTCTTCTTGCTGGCAAGCCTGGTACGGGTAAGACTCTTCTTGCTCGTGCTATTGCAGGCGAATCTAATGTTCCATTCATCCAATGTTCTGCAGCAAACTTTGTTGAGATGTTTGTGGGTGTCGGAGCCAAACGAGTACGAGACCTCTTTGAAGTTGCTCGCGAAAACCAACCTTGTATTGTCTTCATCGATGAGATTGATGCCGTTGGTAAACAACGGAGTGCGGGAGGCATGCCGTCTAATGACGAGAGAGAACAGACCATTAATCAGCTCCTCACGGAGATGGATGGATTTGACAATGAGACTGGCATCGTTGTTGTGGCAGCTACTAACCGAATTGATATTCTTGATGATGCACTACTCCGCCCAGGTCGCTTTGATCGTAAGATTCAAGTTGGCCTCCCTAGCGTCCGAGGTCGTAAGAAGATTTTGGGTGTGCATGCACGTGATAAGAAGCTCGCGGATGATCTCAACCTTGACAGTGTTGCTAAGCAGACTACGGGATTTTCTGGCGCGGATTTGGCAAACCTACTCAACGAGTGTGCTATCCGCGCTGTCCGCGACGGTGACGGGACAATTACTACGGATATCATGGAGAATGTCTATCAGCGCATCGTTGTGGGTGCGAAGGGCGACACGAAGTTTTCTCAAAAGAAGAAGCAGCTCGTAGCCTATCACGAGGCTGGCCACGCCATCGTTGGAGCCATACTCCCAAACTACGACACTGTGCGCAAGGTTTCAATCATCCCCCGTGGTTCCGCGGGTGGTGTGACCTTCTTCCAGCCTTCTGAGGAGAACGCCGACTCCGCCATGTACACGAAAGAGTATCTCCTTTCTCAAATCAAGGTAGCCCTTGGAGGTCGTGCAGCTGAGGAGATCATCTATGGCAAGGATCGGGTAACCACAGGTGCTTCTGGTGACTATGCCATGGTGTACCAGATTGTTCGTGAGATGGTCACCACCTACGGTCTCGGTAAGCACAAGTTTGATTACCGAAACATGTCTTCCGAGGCGGCCGCACTTGTGGATGATGAGATTGATGAGATAATCAACGACTGTTATGATGATACCATCAGAATACTTAAGACATACATGAATGAGTTGGAGCAATTGAAGGAAAAGCTCATTGATGAAGAGATTGTTGACGGTGATTGGGTCTACGAACTCGTTGGTGTTGAGAGATGCGACGAAATCTCATGCTCCGTTAGCTTTGATTGAAATGAATATAAAAACTAAAAATTAATACTTATCAAATGAAGTTTGGAAAGATCTATGGACGCTTCTTTTTGAAGCAGCACTTAGATCAACCAGATGATGATACACCAGATCTGTGTACGATTTCTGAACTCATTGAGACTTATTCCATGTGGCCTCAATGGATTCAACAAGTTCCCGAGAGTAGGGTGCAACTCTACACGATGTTTGAGACATCCGATGTGCACCCAGACATCATTGAAAAGATGAAAGTTTTTGAAAAGGTCATCGTACCTTTTGATTATCTCAAGGATATCCTAGTTAAACATGGTGTGAACTGTGAAGCGGTGAATTGGTACACATCACCCCTCGTGACCAAGAAACCCCCAGTCATCCCCAAAAAGAGGAATCCCGAAAAGATTGTGTTTTTGTACGTCGGTACAAATGACGTTCGTAAAAATACCATAAACTTGGTGAATACTTTTACGAAAGTTTTGGAGGGGACTAAGCATCTTTTGATTATGAAGACAAACAATACAGAGGGTCTAGCAAACTCCCCAAACATCAAGTATGTTACAGAGAAGATTAGTCTAGATGAATTGGCAGGCCTATACAACATTTGTGATTACATGGTCTCTTTCACTAGGGGTGAAGGTGTGGGTCTTCCCATGTTGGAAGCCCAATACTTCAACAAACCTGTGATTGCCCATGATCAGGGTGTTTTTGTACACATCAAGGATCCTTCGTGGATCACTCTCCCGTCTAAGGAGGTGCCCATAAACTATACAGAGGTTCCTCAATTTCTAAAGAAGGTATTTTACGGGACATGGTGGGAAGTTGACTACGAGAAGGCTCAAGAACTCATCATGTCTCTAATCAAGTCATGAATCGTATTCTTTTGAATCCACCCAATCTTTTTAATCTTCGATGCGTCGCCGATCACTGCATCTACTTCGCATGGACGATAAAACTTTGGAGATACTTTGATGACCACTTTGTCATCAACGAGACCAATCTCGTTTTCTGCTTCACCCATCCATGTAATAGTCTTTCCAACTTCTTTGAAACACATCTCAACAAACTCCCGGACTGAGTGGGTCTTACCAGTCGCGACCACATAGTCGTCGGATTCTTCTTGTTGGAGTGTGAGCCACATGGCTTCAACATAGTCTTTTGCGTGACCCCAATCTCTGACGGCGTTGAGATTACCGAGTTCAATAAACTCTTTTTCACCCCTACTAATCTGCTTCACACCTTCTGTAATCTTTTTGGTGACAAAGTCTGAACCACGTCTCGGTGACTCATGGTTAAAGAGTATACCCGAGCATGTGTAGATACCATAGGATTCTCTGTAGTTCTTTACAAGCCAATGTGCGGCAACCTTGGAGACTCCGTAGACGGACCTCGGGTAGAAGGGGGTTTCCTCTGTTTGGGGTGTTTCCCTAACTTTACCAAACATCTCGGAAGAGGAGGCTTGATAGATGCGGTATTTTTGAGGATCTGTACTATGTCTAACACTCTCTAGAATATTGAGGATACCAAAGGTATTCGTCTCAAACGTGTAACTCGGACACTTGAAGGATGTGTGTACATGACTTTGAGCGGCGAGATTATAGATCTCAACACGGTCATACTTTTCACAATCATGGATCATTTTGTGAACAATGGGTTGATCCAAGACATCACCTTCATAGACCTCTATGGAGTCTAGAATTGGACCCAAATTACCCTTTTCAATCTGATGGGTTGAGCGACGTACCAAACATTTCACAGTGTACCCCCTTTCCAAGAGGAGTTCACATAGGTATGATCCATCTTGACCTGTGGCACCTGTAATTATAGCCACTCGGGTGGTCATTGTATATGATATACTTTAAGTCTTTAATTATCAAAATATTTCTCACGGAATAGTAGACATGAGTGCTCGTCCTCAGAGACAAAGGAAGGCTCCCGAGAAACTCGCCAATGTTCAGGCTAGAAATGCGGAGGCGGCAGCCGCGAGAGCTGCGGCTAGACCAAGAACTGTGAAGCCCAAGACTGCTAAACCAAAAACAGTCGGTAAAACCAACATACAACCACAAGCAATCCGTGAATTGGCACCTAAAAATGCACAATCCCGTGTTTTGTCTATTTTAGACAGTCTGTCTCAAGGTAAGAATGAAAAAATATACAACATGCTTTACTCTATATATAGAGATGCCGCTGCTACTTTATTTACACGTCTTGAATTGGATGATAATGCACTGATTGCATCCATAGAAGAACAGTACAAAGTGGTGAGTAACAATATAAGACAGGCAGGTAATGACCCAAAGAATAAATTAGAATTAAAATTTAAAACACCGGATGACAAATTGAATTTCTGTCTCCTCATGTGGTTAGATATGAGTCATGATGGTACAGTTGGTACAAACTTTGAAACTTTTGTGAAAAGTAGTATAGTGGAGACATTTTTAGATGAAACCATATCTTACAAAAAAGACACTGAAATAATGTCACGGATGAAAAGGTTGGGAATTATAACCACTGAAAAAACTAAAAAAGGTGTTGGTAAATTAAAGGGTTTATGGCCCGGATCGCAGTTTGAAAATAAAATCAAGGTTAATCTACCATTCATTTTCGGTGTGCAGGAACCTATAACAACTATCGCTGTTAGCACAAAACTTTCTAATTCGGCAAAGAATCGTGATAACAAACCTATTTATGTCACTATAGATTCTGAGAGTGAATACAAGTCTATTTCTACACTTATTGAAAACGCTAAATACCCCTTCACTACATTCAATGGTAAACAAATAACTAGATACTACTTGAAACCTATTATAACACTCGCTAATCGAGTTGATCCAGGTAGACTTATGCCTATAAAGGGTGTTACCGAAGAATTTTCTAAACTGATGCAAAAGGCTGACAAGTTGAAGTCTACACAGTTGTACAATGTGAAAGATTGCGAATTTAAGGTTGGAGATACTTTTCTTACATTAGATACTGCTGGAAGAGGGAAATTTAATCTTAAAATAAACGGCAGTGAAGTACCTTATGGTGTCACAGCCGGTGAAGCCAAAAAAGCTTCTAACGATAAGGATAAACTTTCCAAATTTTTGGGTGATTTCATGCAGATTTTAACTGTTCTCAGTAAGCCTGTCAGTAAGCGTATCGTGTTAGGAACTTTAGATGGCGTTTTGTGTGGTATGTATTGTTTCCTTTCTAAAAGTTTGATGAACGAAGAGCCCAGATTATTTATTGATATGTCCTTCAAACAACGTAATCAAATAGTCATGTATGGTGTTTCAGACTTAATACAAATTGGTAAGGGTGTTAAACAACAGGAATCGTTTATTGGAAGTAATTTCATAAGCAATAACAATAATAGCACCGAAGTTTCATCTGGAAGCAACCGCACAGAAGGTGGTGGTAACTCAAATAACAGAGGATTTTTCGGAAGGATTTTTGGCGGCAACAGTACTCGTGGACCCAATGCCACGAGAAGTCAAGTGAACAACCGCCCTGTTAACAATAAATCAGTTAACAACGGTACTCGTAGACCCAATGCCACAAGAAGTCAAGTGAACAACCGTGTTGTCAATAGGAAACCAGTGAACAATGGTGTTCGTAGAATGAATGTTAACAATGCTGCGAGTGTCGCTGGTTCTAGCAGTGGAAGTGTGTCTAGAAACAATAACAACAATAACAATGTGAGTAGCAACAACCGACGTGGTGTTAAGCGTGCAAGAAACAACAATAACAATGTCAGCCAACCCGCTGCGAAGAGAGTAAATACAAATCGTAATAAGTTGATCCAAAACTTGAAGAAGAAGAATCTTCCCAACTTTGTGATAAACGGTCTCGTCAAGAGTTACGACAACAAACGCAAAACAGCCAATCAGGTTATTCGTGAGGCAAACAACTTCGGTAAAACATTTGCAGTGGGTAGAACCGCTCAAAGAATTGGAACCCTCAGACCTCGTTAAATACAATTAAAGTTAGTACCCATAATATAAACAGGATGTTTGCTATATCCGTTACACCTGTCCGTGTCTATAATTCGGTTGAGAAGAAGCCCGAGGCTGCGCCGAGGTACACCTCAAACCGACATTGGAGGCAGCATGCGATGAATCCACAGATTCCACGAATGGAGCGTAGCCAATTTTCAAAGATTCAAGAACTTGAAAAGAAGCTTGACAAGTATGAAAAGGCAAACGAAAAGTTGAAGATGTTGGCTGGCTGGAACCTTCGTTCAACAAAGTCGGCCCTAAAAGATGTACAACAAATCATGGAGACTTTGGAGGATCTCTATGGGGAGGAGGCATTTGAAGAACAAAGTCCTAAGTAGACGGAAACTAATATAAAAAATAAACAAATGAACACTCTAGTTGAGGCTTGCCAAAACGCTATTGCAATCTTGGGTCTCCAGTGGAGTGTAGGAAAAATCTGGGATCATGTTCGCCGTTAAATGTCCGGCACTTCGTGTACCTTCTTTCACCTATAAAAAGAAGAACATCCAAAGACGAGTTCGCTGTTACTACTCTCTTGACAAAACAAATAGTCAACCAATTGACGATGTTGTTCATGATGGACTGTTCCATGTCTTGGCATTTATTAAGGATGGTGACACGGGTATTTACTCTATAAGACAACTTGATGATGACGCTATCGTTCAAAATCACATCATCGCTTTCACAAATTTTGAAGATGCATTTCGTTACAAGACCCTCTTGGAAGCAGAGATGGATCATAGACCTTATGTCCAATTTGCGTCTAGGTTTGAGCTTGAACACATGTGTCACACCGGAGGTTATCGCTGTAGGATTGTGAATGAGGGTGCCCTTGTGACACCACCTACTACAACTATGAAGATCACCGATTGGGAGAGACGTTCGGCACTTTTAGAAGGCCGTTGGTCAGTTAGAGAGAAGGACTCGGAATGGCCTTAAAAATTAAAAGTGAGAGTGAAGTATGACTATAGCGCTTGATCGTGTAATACGTATGTGGAGACATGACAAATATTTACCCCTAAAATGTTTCGCGTCTAAGCGTCAGCTTATGGAAAAGTTTAATTTTTGTAATTGCATCATATTTATCACCAAGACGGCGTTTTTTATCTTCGATATAAGCATCGTAATTTCCTTCAAACCAAACTACTTCACTTTCACCCTCAAAGGCAAGCATGTGAGTAGCTACACGGTTTAAGAACCATCTATCATGCGAGATAACCATTATACAACCAGGG
>Ga0075480_10001303_pt1 | contig 15760 bp, 10 predicted proteins | sample DEB08_DNA_7_FD_81590 | JGI IMG/M metagenome (GOLD analysis project Ga0075480, IMG submission 81590) | Aqueous microbial communities from the Delaware River and Bay under freshwater to marine salinity gradient to study organic matter... | ecosystem: Environmental > Aquatic > Marine > Coastal ... | reverse complement strand
TTGATCCGCATCCATCGGGGCCACGTTGCTCATTTCATCGAAAAGTTTAAATCTTTGATCGATGTGCCCGGTGAACGAACGATGGTTACTATTGCTTGCTAATCGATCCTTTTGTCGCTTGTTTGCCAGATCATAATCAAAAAGAGCAAAGTGAAATAGTGCGAAATGGTTGCTCATTCGAACACGTCCACCTAATGCACGATGAAACCCGCCAGACCAGGAGAGCAGCCAAGATTTCTGTCTGGGCTCGTTAAGAGGGTGCTGCGAACAAATTCCATTTGTTACGTTGGGCTTGGAATAATTGTGATCAACAACAGCAAATTGACGCTGTGAGAGAATGGGCTGGTTGAGGTCAAGCGGGTCCGTTTCCAAAGCGCGGTTGTGAACCACGTCCATGCCCATGGAATAGGTATATCCCCAATAGTCAATTTCCTCCATGGCGGTTTCCCAGTTAAGCCCGGAATTTGGATCTATACAAACGAATTCGTCAATATCGCTGCGAACAATATAATGGTAGTCGTTGAACAGTTCATGGGCACGCCCCGATACAGTTTTTGCCATAAAGCGGTCATTTCGGACGCGTTGTCTGGGGGCATCTTTTACCATCGTTACCGTAACGCCAGTTAAATCGACATTTGGCTCCCATTCATCACCGTCCAAGACGACGAATAGGTTTTCACGACCAAATTGGGCGCCATAGTATTTCAGCCAAAGGCTCAAAAAGAAATCGTCATTACGACAATGCGTCAGAGCTCAAATAAAATTTTTTACTCATGTCAAAAGCCTTTATCCCAAAAAAACAGAACAAAAACCCGCCGATCACCTAGAGGCGGAAAATCAATTCATAATTTTATATATGAATCTCTTTAGCATACTATTTATGCAACCGTCTTCTTTAAAGACAGCCTTATTTAAAACGCGATATCGGATTTTATCCTAAGTAAAGAGCCTGTCGTCTTATATGTATGGGTTTAGGTAATTTCTGTTATTGCCGGTCGCTTAATCGTCCTCAAACTCCACCAACAGATCTTTGGCATCGATTTGACTGCCTGCTGTCGCGTGGACGGCTTTGATTGTAGCGTTGCGTTCGGCGTGCAGGCCCGTTTCCATTTTCATTGCTTCGATCGTCAAAAGAAGATCACCTTGTTTCACCTTTTGGCCTGCGCTCACCGTGACAGAGGCCACAACACCGGGCATTGGGGCACCGATGTGGTTGGGGTTTGCGTCTTCGGCCTTGGGGCGTGCGGCTGTCTGGCTTTTGACAAGGCGGTTGGGGACGCGGATGACACGGGGTTGGCCGTTGAGTTCAAAGAAAACTTTCACCTCGCCTTGCTCATCGGTTTCCCCGACCGCCTGCAGCCGGATTTCCAGAATTTTGCCGGGATCAATTTCTGCCGTGATTTCCTCCCCGGGTTCCATTCCGTAGAAAAAGGTTCTGGTCGGAAGCGCACGCACTGGTCCGTAAATCCTGTGTCGACCCATGTAGTCAAGGAACACCTTGGGATACATAAGATAGCCGTTCAAATCTTCGTCATCAACGATGCGTCCTTCGAGCTGATCGCGCAGTTCTTGGCGTGTGGCTTCCAAATCAACGGGGGCCAAATCGGCACCGGGGCGGTTGGTGTTGGGGGCTTCCCCCTTGAGCGCTTTGTTGACGATGGCCGCAGGGAAGCCTCCGGGAGGTTGGCCAAGATTGCCGCGCATCATATCCACGACGCTGTCAGGAAATGCGATGTCTGTTGCAGGATCTTCCACCGCGGCGCGGCTTAAACCCTGACTGACCATCATCAGCGCCATGTCCCCCACCACCTTAGACGAGGGGGTGACTTTGACGATATCGCCAAACATCTGGTTCACATCGGCATAGGTCCGTGCCACATCAGGCCATTTTTCTTCCAATCCAAGAGAGCGCGCTTGCGCCTTGAGATTTGTAAATTGTCCACCCGGCATTTCATGTAGGTAAACTTCGGAGGCGGGCGAGGCGAGACCGCTTTCAAAGGCCACATATTGCGCACGCACATGTTCCCAATAATCACTGATGGCGCGGATTGCATTTATATCCAAGCCGGTATCCATCTCTGATCCGTGCAGTGCCTCAACGATTGATCCAAGGCAAGGTTGCGACGTTCCACCTGAAAAGGCATCCATCGCCGCATCCACCGCGTCTACACCGGCCTCTGCCGCTGCAAGAATGCTGGCACCCGCCAGACCTGAGGTGTCATGGGTGTGGAAATGAATAGGAAGACCGGTTTCTTCTTTCAGGGCCTTGACCAGAACACGCGCGGCGGCTGGTTTCAAAAGCCCGGCCATATCCTTAAGACCCAAAACATGCGCACCTGCGGCCTCAAGGTCTTTTGCAAGATTGACGTAATATTTGAGGTCATATTTTGCCCGCTCCGGGTTTAAAATATCTCCTGTGTAACAGATGCTTGCTTCGCAAATCTTGCCCGAGGCGATCACGGCGTCCATGGCAACGCGCATGTTCTCAACCCAATTGAGGCTGTCAAACACACGAAAAACGTCAATGCCCTTGGCAGCTTCGGCAACAAAACTCTCCACCACGTTATCGGGGTAATTTGTGTATCCCACACCGTTACTGGCTCTCAGCAGCATCTGTGTCATTAAGTTTGGCATATGCTGACGAATATCGCGCAATCGTTGCCATGGGCATTCCTGCAGAAACCGGTAGGCAACATCAAAGGTGGCCCCGCCCCAACATTCCACGCTGAACAGTTGAGGCAAAAGAGACGCATAGGCAGGGGCCACTTTGATCATATCGATAGAGCGCATCCGCGTGGCTAGAAGCGACTGGTGGCCATCGCGCATCGTAGTATCGGTTAGCAAAAGCGCTTTTTGTGCTTTCATCCATTCTGCAACACCTTTGGCGCCTTTTTCTTCCAAGATCTGGCGCGCGCCCTTTTGCACATCCTGTGAATGTTTTGGAGGCAACGGTGATCTGAGTGTTTCTGCTGGTCTTGCGCGTCCTTGAGTTTCAGGGTGTCCGTTTACCGAGATGTCGGCAATATAGGTTAAGACCTTTGTCCCTCGGTCGCGGCGTTTTTTGAAATTGAAAAGATCGCTTGTCTCATCAATGAATTTCGTCGTGTATTGATTGCTGAGGAATGTTTCATGTTTGAGCAGATTTTCCACAAACGCGATATTTGTGCTGACACCACGGATACGGAATTCACGCAGGGCGCGATCCATCCGAGCAATAGCCTTTTCGGGGGTCGGAGCCCAAGCCGTTACTTTGACCAGAAGTGAATCATAGTAACGTGTGATAACACCGCCGGCATAGGCTGTACCTCCGTCCAGACGGATCCCCATGCCTGTGGCACTGCGAAATGCGGTAATGCGCCCGTAATCTGGGATAAAGTTATTTTGCGGGTCTTCAGTGGTGATGCGGGTCTGAAGCGCATGACCATTCAGTCGAATGTCAGATTGTGACGCTTTGCCAGTGGCTTCTGCCAGCGTCTTGCCTTCAGCGATCATGATTTGCGCCTGAACGATATCAATGCCTGTGACCTCTTCGGTCACAGTATGTTCGACCTGAACACGCGGATTTACTTCGATGAAATAAAATTTGCCGCTGTCCATATCCATCAGGAATTCAACGGTACCTGCACATTCATAATTCACGTGAGCACAGATTTTACGCCCCAGTTCGCATAATTTCGCACGCTGTTCTTCGCTGAGATAAGGTGCCGGCGCACGTTCAACCACCTTTTGATTGCGCCGCTGGACAGAACAATCCCGTTCCCACAGATGGTAAATGTCACCATGTGCGTCACCCAAGATTTGCACCTCAACGTGACGCGCGCGTTGGATCATTTTTTCAAGATATCCTTCACCATTGCCAAAAGCGGCCTCTGCCTCGCGCCGTCCTTCGAGCACTTTATCTTGCAATTCTTCGGGTCCGTAAATCGGGCGCATGCCGCGACCACCACCGCCCCAGCTTGCCTTTAGCATCAATGGGTAGCCGATCTCTTTGGCGTCTTTGGCAATTTTGGCCATATCATCGCCAAGGACCTCTGTGGCAGGAATAACTGGGACGCCTGCGGCGATTGCAACCTGACGCGCTGAGGCTTTGTCACCAAGTGCGCGCATGGTTTCTGCTTTTGGACCGATAAAGGTAATGCCGTTCTTTGCACAGGCTTCCACGAAATCAGGGTTTTCCGAAAGAAGACCATAGCCTGGATGGATCGCATCCGCCCCGCATTCACGTGCCACGCGGATGATTTCATCGATCGACAAATAGGCTGCCACTGGTCCAAGGCCATGCCCAATGCGGTAGGCTTCATCAGCCTTAAAGCGGTGCAGGCTCAGTTTATCTTCTTCTGCGAAGACGGCGACGGTTTTCTTTCCCATCTCATTGGCCGCACGCATAACGCGGATGGCAATTTCACCACGGTTTGCTATGAGGATTTTCTGAAAATCAGGCATGTTTTTACCCTTCTTAGTCTAAATAAGTGGCCTTACAAAGCACCGTGCTGTTCGGTCGCTATGCTGCGGTGCAGCAAGGGCAGTGTCAAGGGGGCTGACGCAGATGCCAAAGTTATGTCGCAAACTAGCGAGTTCGTGGCCTGTTTCAATAAAATTTTCTATTAATCTATCTTTAGTTTTTTTGAGGCCAAAGCGCCTGAGCGCAGTTTTGCAGGTTGTGAAGACCAAGTTGGCTCATATTTGCGATCAAATCTTGTTGCAGAATTTTTGTCAGATGGGCAGGGCCTTTCCGGCCCAATGCGCCCAATGCATAATGCCACGAGCGACCCATCATGATAAAGTCTGCCCCCAAAGCCAATGCCCGGATCATATCAAGCCCACCTTCAATCCCGCCGTCAAAGACAAGAGGCAGTTTTGTCTCCGCGCGAATCTGCGGGAGAACATCAACGGTGGCAGGCGCGCCATCAAACTGTCGCCCTGCATGGTTTGAAACCCAAATCGCATCGGCGCCGATCTGCTCCAGTCGTGGGCAATCAGCGGGATTGAGAACGCCTTTAATAATCAGAGAACCCTTCCAATGATCGCGCACCCATTTGAGGTACTCTGCATCCGGCGAAATGCGCAGCAAATAGCCAAGGTGTTCTGTCGTCGGCAATCCGCGGACATTGTTGCCGTAAGAGGCCACAAAGGGCATTTCCGGTCGTCCAAATTGCGCCATGCCAAGTGCCCATCGTGGACGCAGGGCAATCTGGGCAAGAATGCGCGGTGTCAGGGCAGGCGGCTGGGTAATCCCGCCACGGGTCTGACGCTCGCGTCGGCTGGGTGCAGGAATATCAACAGTCACCACCAAGGTCTTAAATCCTGCGGCTGCGATACGGTTTATCATATCGCGGCGGACCTCCGGATCCCGCGGCGGATAAAGCTGAAACCATCCTTTGCCATCGCAGATGGGCCCAATGGTTTCTGGCGTCTGACAGGCGACAGTGGACAGGGTATAGGGAATATTAGACTTTGCCGCCTCGTGTGCCAAAATACGTTCTGCATCAGGCCAGATCGCGCCGGACAGGCCTACTGGTGCAATGCCGAAAGGAACGTCAAAACTCTGTCCCAGAAAAGTGTGATGGGTTGAGGGCTTTATTTCCCCCAAAAGAATGGCTGGCATCATAGTCACAGCCTGAAGCGACCGGACATTCCTGTCTTTCGTAGCCTCGCCGCCCGTTGCGCTATCCAAATATTCCCATACGAAATGCGGAATGCGCCGGCGCGCGGCGGGCTTAATATACTTCAGCGATGGATAGCGAATGTCCTGGGCCATGGGTATTTGTTTCTTAATCCTGCTACCTTGTCCAGCCCGTCTCAGCCCGTAAGAGAAAATCTGTTTTCTGTGTAAGAACATTTTAAGAACATATCTTTGCATTTGCTTTGCAAGGAGTTAAATTACGCTCATGAGCAGTTTTAACGAAACAGATGCATTTGAGGCGGCATCCCTGTCCGCGCAAGCCCTTGCAGCGCGTCCAACGCCTTATTTGGATGGTCTAAACCCCGAACAAAGAGCCGCGGTTGAGGCGCTGGATGGTCCTGTCTTGATGCTGGCAGGGGCGGGAACCGGTAAAACAAAGGCATTGACTTGCCGGATCGCCCATTTGTTGAATACGGGCCGCGCGCGTCCGAATGAAATTTTATCTGTCACTTTTACCAATAAAGCCGCGCGTGAGATGAAAAACCGCGTGGGAGGGCTTTTGGGACAGGCGGTCGAAGGCATGCCATGGCTTGGCACGTTTCATTCTATTTCCGTCAAATTGTTGCGCCGTCATGCAGAATTGGTTGGGCTCAAGAGCAATTTTACGATCCTTGATACCGATGATCAGGTCAGGTTGTTAAAGCAATTGATCACGGCCCATAATATCGACGACAAACGCTGGCCGGCACGGCAATTGGCGGGGATCATTGATCATTGGAAAAACCGTGCTTGGCTGCCGGAAAAAGTTCCCACATCTGAAGCGTCCGCGTTTAACAACCTTGGCACGGAACTTTATGCCCAATATCAGATCCGTCTGCGCGAGTTAAACGCCGTCGATTTTGGCGATCTTCTATTGCATATGGTCAGCATTTTTCAAAACCACGCCGATGTTCTGGACCAATATCAACGCTGGTTCCGCTTTATTTTGGTGGATGAATATCAGGATACAAACGTGGCCCAATATCTGTGGTTACGTCTTTTGGCTGGCGCGCATAAAAACATATGCTGTGTGGGGGATGACGATCAGTCCATCTACGGGTGGCGCGGCGCAGAAGTAGGCAATATTTTACGCTTTGAAAAAGATTTTCCAGGCGCGAAAGTGATCCGGCTGGAACAGAATTATCGCTCCACGCCGCATATTCTGGCTGCGGCAAGCAGAGTGATTTCTGGCAATCAGGGTCGTCTGGGAAAAGAGCTTTGGACAGACGTGCCGGATGGCGAAAAACTGCGCCTCATCGGGCATTGGGACGGTGAAGAAGAAGCCCGTTGGATTGGCGAGGAGATTGAAGCAACCCAAAGGGGTACCCGAGGTATGACCGCATTTGGGCTGGATGATATCGCGATCCTCGTCCGGGCAAGCCATCAGATGCGTGCCTTTGAGGACCGGTTTTTAACCATCGGACTTCCCTACAGGGTGATTGGGGGACCACGGTTTTACGAACGTATGGAAATTCGCGATGCCATGGCCTATTTTCGGATCGTTACAAGCCCTTTGGACGATCTTGCGTTTGAGAGAATTTTGAACACCCCCAAACGTGGCCTTGGCGACAAAGCACAACAGAAAATTCAAATCATGGCGCGCAGCAATGGGGTGCCCCTGATCGAAGGGGCGCGGCTGTTGCTTGAGGCCCGTCAAATTACCGGCAAAGGGGCGACAGAGTTATCCCGATTTTTGGATAATATCACCCGTTGGGGCCGTTTGGCGGGGGATAAGGATCTGTCGCATATGGAACTTGCAGAGATCATCTTGGACGAGTCGGGCTATACGGAGATGTGGCAGAACGACAAAACCCCAGAAGCGCCGGGGCGCTTGGAAAACCTGAAGGAATTGATCAAAGCACTTGAAGAATTTGAAAACCTTCAAGGATTCTTGGAGCATGTCAGCCTTGTGATGGACAATGACAGCGAAGAACAGGGCGAAAAAGTCTCCATAATGACACTCCATGCCGCCAAGGGGCTTGAATTTCCGGTGGTCTTTCTGCCCGGTTGGGAAGATGGCTTGTTCCCCTCACAACGGAGTATGGACGAAAGCGGAGTGAAGGGGCTCGAGGAGGAGCGCCGTTTGGCCTATGTGGGCATCACCCGAGCGGAACAGATTTGTACAATTTCCTTTGCGGGTAACAGGCGCGTGTTTGGCCAATGGCAATCCTCTATGCCGTCGCGCTTTATTGATGAACTGCCCGCTGACCATGTTGAGGTTCTGACACCTCCTGGGCTTTATGGCGGGGGTTTTGGGGCGGCCGCAATGCAGACCGGCGCAATGCATTCGGGATTGGCGGATGAAGCGGCCAAGGCGGATGGATATAACTCCCCCGGTTGGAAACGTATGCAGGCACGCACGCAGGAACGCGGTCTTAGCCAACCCAGAGAAGCCAGACACATGATTGTCGATTCTACAGCTGTTTCTGCCCATACTGTCGGAGATCGGGTGTTTCACCAAAAATTCGGCTACGGCGTGGTGCAGGGGGTTGAAGGCGATAAATTGGATATCGACTTCGAAAAAGCCGGCCAAAAACACATTGTTGCCCGTTTTGTCACTGCCGCAGATGACATCCCGTTTTAAACGGTGCTCTTATGTCTGTGGAGAACAAGAAGGGTCTTTGGAAAAGCAAACCGGACAGCTTAGGGAGGAAAGGAAGCTGTCCGGTCAGTAGGGGGGTTGCCCCCGCTCATACCCGCGACATAAGGGAGGAGGACGCCGCAGGGTAATTCTATTTATCTGCGATCCTAGAGGAAACCGGCAGATTGACGTGCCAATGCACCGATCATGGATTTATTTATTCCCACATCCGCCAATTCGCGATCGCTCAGAGCGTTTAGTTCACGAAGCGTTTGGCGATATGTACGTCTACGACTTAAATAATCAGATGCAGCTGAAAATACAGAAGCGACGCCACCGCCAAATACAGATGATTTTGATCTATTCGACATGTTTTGCTCCTTTAAAAACTGAACTAAGATCTACCGTTCAAACACAAAGATAACGGTCATGCTGCAGCTGCACAATTGACAATCTTGAATTGCTGCTATGCAGCATGTGCATGAGTAAAGAAAGCAATTCGTGACAGTGCGTTATATTCTTTTTGACGTTTCGTAGAGGTCGACGAAAAAAATCAAAGTGCGAAAATAGGGCTTTCTTTTTATCGTGTATATTTATGACAATTTTGTCTTTGGTGATTTGATTACATCCCTCCAACGCATTGAGGCAACATTCATACTCCTGAGGGACCTCTGTGAATCACTTATATGGGAAAGCATGGGATTAGTTAAAAACTGCGGTTGCTTTCGAATCATTTTTCAGAGATTCTAAGCATACTTTGTCCATATTTAGTCAAAATTCGGTCTATATCGAAATTAATTTGGGAATTTGAGGGAATTTTTTTAATACTATATATTGTGGCAAGAAGACTATTTTTTCCTAAATGTTCTAAAAACGAGACAAGCCTGAAAGAATTCAAGTCGAAATGATGATCAATCTGCCCATATATTACCATAAAATCCCATAAAGTTCTTGATTTGGGTGCAAACCCATGGCATCAATGATGAAGATGAAGTCGGGAACACAAAATTAAGGGCGTTAAGACCCAACAAAAATCGGCAAGGTTTCATACAGGCTCCACATTCATCTAAAATAATTGTCCGGCGCGCAGTCGAATATTGATCCCCCCAGATTGATGCGTAGCCGGGCAAGCCCGAAAGCGGGCGTAAATTGGCGGACTGGGCCGTAGCAGCAGCCCGGTCCGCCAAGTCGTTTTTTGGGGTGCATTTGGTTACGGCAGTGAGGTGGGCCACAAAACATGGCGCGCAGGTTCAGAGGTGAAAGCCTACATAAGGTGGATGGCAAGGGACGGGTGTCTATTCCGGCCCTGTTTCGCCGTGTGATTGAAGTCTGTGACCCCAATTGGCACGAAAAATTGCCTCCGGAACTTGTGATTGTCTATGGGGACCCGCGCAAGAGATATCTCGAATGCTATACAATTGAAGCAATCGAAGAAGTTGATCGTAAAATCGATAAGATGCCGCGCGGATCCAGAGAGCGTAAAGCACTTGAGCGGATTTTTAACGGGCATAGCGTGTCCACTTCTGTTGATGAAACGGGTCGTTTGGTGCTGTCTGCAAAGCTACGCGAAAAAGCTGGCATCGAGGGGGAGGCATATTTCATAGCCGCAGGTGATACATTTCAGATCTGGAATCCCGAGACATATGAGCAAGATCAGCAGCAGGCTGAAGAGTGGCTTGATGCACTGCCAGAAGATTTCGATCCTTTAAGCTTTCTTGATAGCGCTGAGGTTCCTCAATGAAGGCCCTTGGGCAATTAGATTTGCCGGCGGCGCCCCATATACCCGTATTACTTGATGCGATTATAAAACTCGCCGCGCCTGTAAAGGGAGATTGGTTGGATGGAACGCTTGGCGCGGGTGGCTATGCAATGGCGCTTTTGGACGCCGGAGCAGAGCATGTGACAGGAATCGACCGGGACCCATCCGTCTTTGACCTCCTGAGATCACGCACAGCAAAATATGGTGATCGATTGAGCTTTGTGGAGGATGTCTTCTCAAACCTGTCAGAGCATGGGCATGATCTTGATGGCGTTGTATTGGATCTAGGTGTGTCTTCAATGCAGCTCGATCAGGAGGGGCGTGGATTTTCTTTCATGCGTGACGGGCCGCTGGATATGCGCATGTCACAATCAGGACCCTCGGCGGCAGACCTTGTAAATGAGCTGAGCGAAGCGGAATTGGCGGATATTCTTTTTGCCTATGGCGAAGAAAGGGCCAGCCGACGGATTGCGCGCGCCATCGTGGCGCGCCGTCAAAGCCAACCCTTTGAACGCACGCTTGATCTTGCCGATGTCATCCAAGGCGTTTTGCCTCGTCCAAAACCGGGGCAGGCGCACCCCGCAACGCGCAGCTTTCAAGCGCTGCGCATTGCCGTCAATCATGAATTTGACGAATTGTTTATGGGGCTTCACGGCGCAGAAGAAGCCTTGGCCCCAGGTGGGCTTTTGATGGTTGTGACCTTCCATTCTCTTGAAGACCGTATGGTCAAGCGGTTCTTGCAGTTGCGCTCCGGTCATGGTCAAAACGCAAACCGTTTTGCGCCTGAAATGCAAACCTCAAAGCCGACATTTGACCTTGTGACACGAAAGGCTGTGTCTGCCGAGGAAGAGGAGCTTTCGCAAAATCCCCGTGCGCGTTCAGCCCGTTTGCGTGTGGGACGGCGCACGGGTGCGCCTGCATTAAAGAGTTTGTCAGCCAAAGATCTTGGAATGCCTTCAATCGGAGGAAAACGACGTGCGTAGTCTTTTGTTTGTGTTCATGTTCGGAGCTGTGATCGGCATTGCCTACTGGGCCTATCAGGAAAATATTCGCACCAAACAGGAATTGGCTGTCGCCGAAGACTTACAGACCGCGATCGGCGCGGCCCGCAACCGCCTGTCCATTCTGCGCGCGGAATGGGCCTATCAAAACCGACCAAGCCGATTGCAGGATCTTGCAGACCTTAACTTTGAAAATTTGCAGCTCACCCCTTTGCGCGCAGAACATTTTTCGCGTGTGGATGAGGTCGGTTTTCCAGCCCCGCCTAAAATCAATTTAAGCGATCTTGAAATCGTTGAAATTGCCCAAAGAGGGGAGAATGAGAATGACTGATACGTCTCTGCGTACGCCTCTCAGGCCACTAGGCCAAATTCTTTCAGCGCGCGCTAAAGGTGAAGATACCCGCAAGATCGAGCGCGAAAATATCAAAAGACGTCACGATGATACCAAAGAAAGCACATTGATGCGCGCGCAGGGGCGGCTTTTGGTATTGGGAATTATGTTCCTTTGCCTTTATTTTGCGATCGCTCTGCGCATTGGTCTTCTCGCGGCCTCAGAACCGTCAGAGCCCAAATCACAACGCGCCGGTGCGTCCATCGTTGCGCAGCGCGCGGATATTGTGGACAGGCGGGGGCGTATCCTGGCGACAAATATGGATACTCATTCGCTTTATGTTGAAACCGCGCATTTAGTTGATCCTGAAGGCACAGCCATAGCGCTTGCAGAGGTTTTTGACGATCTTGATGCTAAATCACTTTTTGAAGATTTCACCGGAAAGCGGAAATTTCTTTGGATAAAACGAAAAATGAGCCCTGAGCAAATGCAGGCGGCCCATGATATAGGCGATCCGGGGTTACGCTTTGGCCCGCGCGAAATGCGCCTTTATCCCAATGGTCATCTTGCTGCGCATGTGCTTGGAGGGGCAAGTTTCGGCCGAGAAGGGGTGCATGCAGCTGAGGTCGTCGGTGTTGCTGGGATTGAAAAAACATTTGACGAAAGGCTGCGCGATCCGGTGCAATCGGGAAAGCCCCTGCAGGTGTCTCTTGATCTGTCTGTTCAGGCGGCAGTAGAACAAGTTCTGCACGGAGGCATGAAATTGCTTAATGCCAAAGGCGCGGCAGCCATTTTGATGGATGTGCATAGCGGTGAATTGATTGCTTTGGCATCCCTACCTGATTTCGACCCCAACAACCGTCCGAAACCTCCGAGCAAAGGTCAGGCCGCAGATAGTCCGCTGTTTAATCGGTCCATTCAAGGGGTGTATGAACTCGGGTCCACCTTTAAAATATTTGCCGTTGCTCAGGCATTAGAGCTTGGTCTGGTGACCCCAGAGACCATCGTTGATATCCGCGGACCCATTCGTTGGGGAAAATTCAAAATTTCTGATTATCACAATTATGGAAAAGAGCTGAGCGTTTCCGATATCATTGTAAAATCAAGCAATATTGGCACCGCAAGAATAGCAACAATGATTGGCAGCACGGCCCAGCAGAATTTCTTGGGCTCGCTTGGATTTTTAGAGCCCATACCACTTGAAATGGTTGAGGCCAGCGGTGGTAAACCGCTTGTTCAGGACAATTGGTCGGATTTGTCAACGATGACGATCTCATATGGCCATGGGCTTTCCGCCACGCCTTTGCATCTTGCTGTTGGTTATGCTGCCATTGCCAACGGCGGGTACAAAGTGACCCCGACGCTTTTGGCGGATAGAAGCCAAGCCGAGCGCCATCGTGTTTTATCCGATGACACGGCGGCAGCCTCCCTTAAAATGTTGCGCAGTGTTGTCACAAAGGGAACAGCCTCGATGGGGGATGTGCCCGGTTACGCCGTTGCAGGCAAAACTGGAACAGCAGACAAGCCGGGCAAAGGAAGTTATGAAACAGATAAAGTTATTGCGACATTTGCCTCAATCTTCCCTGCCTATGATCCTAAATATGTTTTGGTGGTTGCCTTGGACGAGCCAGAAGATCGCACAGGCGACCAGCCACGGCGGACGGCAGGATGGACGGCAGTGCCTGTCAGTGCCGAAATTATTCGCAGGATTGCCCCTCTTTTGGGCCTCGTTCCACAGTTTGAAAACTAATCCTGCGGTGGTATAAGCGCGCATAAAATCCGAGTCTCGGTAGTCTGTATCAGATTCGGCAATGAAAGCCGGGGCATCCCGCGATGAGCAGTATTGAAAAAACTTTGATTGATTTGGGCCTCACTCCGTCAAAGGCATTTGACGGCAAAGTGAGCGGGTTGTGTATTGACAGCAGGGCAGCCAAAGAGGGGTGCCTTTTTGCAGCACTTCCCGGCACCCAGATACATGGGGCCCGCTTTCTTGCGCAGGCCTTGGAGCGCGGGGCCAAGGCAGTCCTTACAGATCAAGAGGGATTTCAAATCGCGCACGAATTGAGCCTGCAGGATGGCGCATGCTATGTGATTGTGCAAGATCCCCATGCAGCACTTGCCGCCGCCTGCGCTCTGTGGTTTGAAAAACAGCCCTCAACCATGGTGGCGGTGACCGGCACAAATGGGAAGACATCTGTCTCCAGTTTCTGTCGTCAAATTTGGACCGAATTAGGCCTTGATGCAGTGAATTTAGGCACCACGGGGGTTGAAGGGGCCTTTAGCGCGCCCTTGGCCCATACAACGCCTGATCCAATCACACTTCACAAATTACTCTATAACTGCGCAAGCGCGGGCGTGACCCATGGCGCAATGGAAGCCTCAAGCCACGGATTGGCCCAACGCCGCCTTGACGGCGTGCGTCTTAAGGCGGCAGGGTTCACAAATTTCACGCAAGATCATTTGGATTATCACACGAGCTTTGAGGCCTATTTTGACGCAAAAGCAGGGCTGTTTAATCGAGTTCTCCCGCCAACCGGAGTCGCTGTTATAAATATCGATGATCCAAAACTTGCCCCGTTCGCGGAACGATTGAGAAAAGAGGGTCAAAAAACAATCACCGTTGGACGCTCTGTGGATGCGGACTTGCGTCTTCTGGCGCAAAAATATGACCCAGCCGGTCAGACGATCCGATTTTCCTATGACGGCAAAACGCATCAGAGTTTTCTGCCGCTGATTGGTGGATTTCAGGGGGAAAACGTCTTGATGGCGGCGGCGTTGTGTATTGCGACAGGACAAGAGGCACATGGGGTTTTTGAGGTTTTACGGGAACTTAACACCGTTAGAGGGCGCATGGAACATGCCGCCACCCGCGCAAATGGCGCAACCGTCTTTGTGGATTATGCCCATACACCAGATGCCGTGGAAACCGCCATCAACGCCTATCGCCCGCATGTTATGGGGCGGTTGATTGCAATCATTGGAGCAGGTGGAGACAGGGACCCCACAAAGCGTCCTTTGATGGGCGCGGCGGCGGCGCAGTCAGCCGATTATGTGGTTGTCACCGATGACAATCCCCGCTCGGAGGATCCAAAACATATCCGGAACATGGTGCTTGAGGGGACAAGAGATCAGGATCATGTCATCGAAATTGGAGACCGTGCCGAAGCAATCCTGAGGGCGATCGATATGCTTGAGACAGGAGATGGGCTTTTGATCACGGGCAAAGGCCATGAAACGGGGCAAATCATTGGCGATGATGTTTTGCCTTTTAACGATGTTGAACAGGCAAGTGTTGCAGTTGCAGCGCTTGATGGTGTGCTTTAGTGGGACTGTGGACGCGTAGCGAGGCCGATTTGGCGACAAAAGGCAGCTCAACATGTGACTGGGTTGCAAGTGGCGTCTCAATTGATACGAGAACATTGCAAAAAGGGGATTTGTTTATTGCCCTCAAGGCAGAGCGCGATGGTCATGATTTTGTCGCACAGGCGTTCAGCAAAGGAGCGGCGGCTGCAATGGTGTCCCGTATTCCTGCCGGAGTGAATAAAGATGCACCGCTTTTGGTGGTTGCGGATGTGCAAACGGCGCTCGAAAGGCTCGGCGCTGCAGCAAGAGAACGCACAAAAGCCCGTATCGTCGCCGTCACCGGATCTGTGGGGAAAACCTCTACCAAAGACATGCTGAACCTGATGCTTTCGCGGCAAGGGAAGACCCATGCCTCCGTTGCGAGTTACAACAATCATTGGGGTGTGCCTCTCACTTTGGCGCGTATGCCGGCCGAGAGTGCCTTTGGCATCTTTGAGATTGGGATGAATCATCCTGGTGAAATTGCCCCGCTTGCCCGCCAAGTGCGCCCTCATGTAGCGATGATTACCACAGTATCAGAAGCCCATCTTGAGGCCTTTGAAAACATTGAGGGAATTGCGCGGGAAAAGGCCTCGATCATGGAGGGGCTGAGCAAAGATGGTAAAGCAGTCTTAAACGGGGATATCGAAACTTCGGCCATTCTAAATGAGTGGGCGGATAAGAATGGCTGTGAACAGATTTGGTTTGGAACGGGTGCGTGTTTTGCACGTCTGTTGAACACCCAAATCGAAGAAGAAGTTACCCGCGTCGACGTTCAGATTGATAATCAGGCGTTGTCGTTTTCACTGGCTACGGTAGGACAGCATTTTGTTAAAAATGCTTTAGGTGCTTTGGCAAGTGTGAGCGCGCTTGGCGCAGACGTGGCTCGGGCCGCAGATGATCTGTGTCTTTGGCAACCGGGCGATGGACGTGGCGCGCGAAAAACCGTCATGACCCGCTATGGGGCGATTGAAATCATCGATGATGCATATAATGCCAATCCGGCCTCTATGGCCGCAGCATTGGATGTATTGGCGCTGTCCAAAGCGAAACGCCGCGTCGCTATTTTGGGGGATATGCGTGA
>Ga0075480_10001302_pt1 | contig 15769 bp, 14 predicted proteins | sample DEB08_DNA_7_FD_81590 | JGI IMG/M metagenome (GOLD analysis project Ga0075480, IMG submission 81590) | Aqueous microbial communities from the Delaware River and Bay under freshwater to marine salinity gradient to study organic matter... | ecosystem: Environmental > Aquatic > Marine > Coastal ... | reverse complement strand
GCTTTTCGCTTGAATTAGAAGTTCGCGGGCACCTTGCATAGTTTCTTCCATTGCTGCGTATGCAGTATCTATAACATCCAAAAATGCGATCACATCTAAAGCGGTTCAAATGGATTGGTTCATTCCGCGAATTTCGGACTGCAGGCGAGACGAAATGGAAACACCTGCCACATCATCACGCGCGGAATTAATCCGCACGCCGGTAGACAAGCGTTCTATAGACTTCTCAGCGGTTGCCTGTGCCGACGTTGCTGAAGCGGCAGAAAACAACGCGAATTGATTGCTATTTACTGTTAGCATCAACCCTTTCCTACAATAATTCTGTTACATAAACGGCAAAAAACAGACAAGTTTAGGATTTTGTTCATTTATGAAATTTTATTCTGCAGAAAGATACGGGATCGCTCTTTTGCCGTGCAAGCTACGGCGCCCTCAGCAAGACTTCAGCGGTCTCAAGACTTAAGAAACATACACATGAGGCAGATAGGTGTTTTGCCTGTTTTTGGAACGCGCCACAAAATGTGCTCAATCGGCAAAATTTAATCCTTATTTATCCTTTGTAATGTTGGTTAAAACATCCACACCCTGTTGTTTCCAAAAATGCAAAAGATCAATAAAAATCCAGTTTTCTGCCAATTTATCTCCTGCACGGCGGTAAATATCGATCACACGAAATTCACCAACTTTCCCAGTGGCAGGCATGCCCATGAATTCTCCGCTTAAGCGCGCGGTAAAGTTTGGCCACCCGAAAAATCCGCCATAATGACCTTCTGCCAATCGGCATATGTGATTTGTTTTGGAACGGTCGCTGAAAGCACCACGAAATGGCCCAGAATGTTGTTGTGCATATCGGGCGATCGTATAGGTGGAACCAATGCCGGCTGGTCCCCACCAAAGCATGTCTTCACACCAAGTGCACCGCAATTCATCTTCTAGGCTCAATCCACTGTTCCATTGGCCTAAATCGGTAATCATAGCGTTGATGGTATTGAGGGTTTTCTGACCCTCTTCGGGCACCTGCGTACCAAACAACAAGCCCCCATGGGTCGCCGGCCCCGGCTGGACAAGATGCGCTGCGGTTTGAGTGGGAAACGGATGTAAACCTGCCTGCATCATAAGGTGAGGTATATCAAAATACATCGCTGTTTCGGCAATCTTGCCACCCTCGATGCGATTAAACTCGCAATATCGTAAAAACGCCAGCTTACCCGTGGGCGCAATGCCAAGCCAAGGCGCATCAAAAAGCCCCATCAAATGCCCCATGGATACGACCCAAACATCTTTGTCTGACGCCAAAGAATTTGAGCCAGCAATGAAAATGTCCATCCGTCTCTGGACTGGCTGAAAGGACGCTTTGAAAGGACGCCAAAACGCCTCTGCTACCGATGCGGCTCCATGTTTTTCATCAAACGGGTGAAACCCCCGCCAAAGGTAATTCTCGCTCACATGCGCTGCGATAACATCTACCAAAGCCTCATTTGGTGCCGACTCAAGTGCTTCGTAGTAAGCGAGCACTGCTTTTTTTTCTTCTTGAAATTCAGAGGTTAGCATTAAGTTTCCACGATTTTTTAAGATTTTTGCATGCGTGTGCAAAAAAACCATTGCACAGATGCTGCCGCAGTGTTTAGCATATTGCAAGCGTATGCAAGGGATTCATAAGGTGAAAAGCAATGGCCGAAATACAGTTACGGCAAGTTTCTAAACGGTGGGGTAATTTTATTGGGGTGGACGGCTTTGACCTAACCATCGCAGATAAAGAGTTTCTTGTTCTTCTTGGACCTTCAGGATGTGGCAAAACAACGACGATGCGTATGATTGCCGGGTTGGAAGATGCAACCGACGGGGACATATTGATCGACGGGGCACGCGTGAACGATCTGGAACCAAAGGATCGTGATGTGGCGATGGTGTTTCAAAGTTATGCGCTTTATCCCAACATGAATGTCTACGAAAACATTCGCTTTCCCCTGCGCGTGCGCAGGATAGACCCCAAAACCCATGATGAAAAAGTGCGCCGCGCTTCTGCCATGGTAGAACTGGACCAATTTTTGGAACGCAAGCCCGCACAATTGTCTGGCGGGCAACGTCAGCGAGTGGCGCTTGCGCGCGCGATTGTACGCGAACCAAACGTCTTTTTGATGGATGAGCCCTTATCCAATCTTGATGCAAAATTGCGGGTTTCTACTCGGGCGCAGATCAAAAACCTTTCCCATGAACTGGCGGTGACTACAATTTATGTGACCCATGATCAGATAGAAGCGATGACGCTGGCAGACCGTGTGGTTGTGATGGAGAGGGGCCTTGTGCAACAGGTTGGAACGCCGACCGAAATTTATGACCGCCCGGCCAATACCTTTGTGGCGGGATTTATTGGAAACCCGGCGATGAACCTGATTGAAGGGGAAATTTCCAACGGCGTATTTCGTTCAGAGCACACTGAAATAGCGGGCCTTTCCGCAGCGGATGGCAAAGTGACTTTGGGCTTTCGCGCAGAAGACGCGAGCCTCGCCACAGAACTCGGGCAAATCAATACCCGCATATACGCTCAGGAACTGTTGGGTGATGCAACAATGGTCTCTGTCCGAGTAAACGGCGGATTGGTTGCGGTAAAAGCTGACAAAAGCTTTAGAGCAAAGATTGACGATCCGGTCAGCTTTCGCATCCCGCCAGAAATTTGTCACCTGTTTGATGCACAAACAGGCGCACGTATTGGGGCTTAACCCCGATGATACCCGCGAAAGCGGAGCAACTGGGAGGTGACATGTCACCCCCTCAAACAGGAGAGGGACATTATGTTTCTGAAGAAGGTAGCGCTTGTAAGCGCACTGGCAGTCCTAAGCGGCACTGCCGTATCTGCCTGCGAGATTTCTGCTCGCGTAAGCGTGGTTGGAAATGAATTTCCTGCCATTCAAACTGTTGGTGCTGAAGCAAAGGCGTGTTCTGGCGCAGAAGTCAGCACAAACCTTACCAAAGACCACCAAAGCATTAACGTGCCAGGTATGCAGGGCAACCCTGCTGAATACACCTCAGCGATTATTGCAAACTCTTCCATCGTCGCTTTGATGAACGAAGACGTTATTCGTCCTCTGGATGATCTCGTGGCAAAACATGGTGCAAATTTGCAATCCAGCCAGCTGATCAAAATTGGTGGAAAAGTGATGGCTGTTGCGTTTATGGCGAACGCTCAGCACCTAATGTACCGCAAAGATATTTTGGACCAAATCGGTGTTGAGCCGCCCAAAACCTACGAAGATATGATTGCAGCGGCCAAAATGATCCGCGACCAGGGCATCATGCAAAACCCAATCGGTGGCGCTTATGCATCAGGTTGGAACTTGGCTCAGGAATTTAACAATATGTTCCTGGGATATGGTGGATCACACTTCAAAGACGGATCTGCCGCACCAAACGTCAACTCAGACGCCGGTGTCAAAGCGCTTAATATGATGAAAGAGCTTTCTGCCTATATGAACCCTGACTTCTTGACACATGACTCAAATGCCACCAACGCCGAATACCGCGCTGGTAACATTGCGCTTTTGAACATGTGGGGCAGCCGCGCAGCAAGCCAAACAACGACAGATGGCGTGACAGACGCTGTGAAAAACGGACATGCGATTGCTGGCCCGATGACCGTTGGCGGCGGATCAATTCCGGCGTCTACACTCTGGTGGGATGGCTGGACTGTGGCCAAGAACATCAGCGACGAAGAAGCCGAAGCCACTTTCGTTGCGATGTCAAACGGTATCCGTCCCGAACTGATGGGAAATGAAACCATCAGAACACAGGCGGTTTGGTTGATCGACGGCTACACACCCACAGACGCAGCTATCGGCGTTTTTGAAGCCGCAAAAATGGGGACAATCCCATACCCAATGCTGCCATATATGGGTTTGATGCATTCTGCGCTCGGCAATGAACTTTCTGACTTCATGCAAGGCAAAGAATCGGCAGAGCAAGCGCTTGTCGACGTTGAAGCGGCTTATATCGCTGCAGCGAAAGAAAAAGGGTTTCTGAACTAATTTGTTCAAAACCAACCGGGGGCGCTATGCCCCCGGAAAACCTTAATGGATAAAAGACGATGCGGCACAGTACATTCTTTTGGTTTTTCCTTCCTACAGCTCTCGCGATGCTGCTATTTATCGCCTTCCCAATTGTATCTGTTGTGATGCAATCGGTTTTCGCCCCCCATCCAGCGGTACTGGTCGAAGTTGAAACATGCACGCCATTGTCAGGCTGCCAAACGGAAACCACAATTGACCAAGAGGCCACGCGCGCATTGCGCGAAGCAGAGCCCCTCGGGCGGTTCGTGGGCCTTGATATTTTCACCGACAGAGGCCATCTGGCAACAAGTGAAATTAAGGAAATCTGGGCCAATTCATCCACGTGGAACGAAGTGTTTCAAAGGCTCGGAAACTTGCCGTTCTATAGAGCTATGATGTTTACACTGGTGTTTACGTTCATCGTGACCCCCTTCGTCATATTGCTAGGACTTCTCATTGCGCTCACGGTAAATGCCCTCAATGCGCGCCTGAAGGGGCTTGTGATATTCTTCTCTCTGCTTCCCTTTGTCATCACGCCACTCATCGGTGCCTTGGTGCTGTTTTGGATGATCGACAGCCGTGGTGTGTTAGGCAGCTCAATTCAGTGGATATTCTCTGATCCAAACCTGTCTTTGAAAGCCTCCACAGGTTTAATGTGGTTTTCTCTGATACTTTATGGCGTTTGGCACGCCGCGCCTTTCGCTTTCGTGATTTTTTATGCAGGGTTGCAGACTCTGCCAAAGGATCAGATCGAAGCCGCGCAGATCGATGGCGCAACCAGACTTCAACAGGTGCGTTATGTTGTGGTGCCTCATCTTATGCCGCTTGTGACCTTTGTGGCGCTCATCCAGCTCATGGATAATTTCAGGGTCTTTGAACCCATTGTCGGGTTCAACGCGGCGGCCCATGCCCAAAGCCTGAGCTGGTTCATATTTAACGATCTTGGTGGTGAAACCCGTCAACTGTCGTCGGCTTCGGCGTCATCGGTTCTGACTATTATTGGTGTCGCTATACTCTTGTCTCCGGTTCTTGTCAGAACATGGCGTGATTTCAAAGGAAAAGCATAAGATGCAAAGTAATGCACAAAAAAGACCTTTAGGCCTCCAAATCGCAATTTACACTTTTGCCGGCCTCTGGCTGCTTATGGCTGCCTTTCCCTTTGTCTGGACCGTCTGGGGAAGTTTTAAGGTCGAACTCGATTTTTTCTCGATTGCAGACTGGACTTACGCGATTACAGGCGAGCGGACCAAAGCAGAATATGGGCGCCCCTTTACCGGAGCGGGCTATGAGGGCGCCTGGATAAAGGAAGAATTCTGGCGCAACGCAATCAATACATTTATCGTGTGCTTTTTTGTGGTTTGCACGTCGCTGACAATCGGGACGCTTGGGGGATACGCGCTTTCACGCTCTGCATATAAATATACCTTCTTTCTTCTGATTACGGCGCTGATTTTCCGCGCTATGCCGCCAGTCACTTTGGTTGCGGGCTATATGCTGCCATTTTTTGAATGGAACCTTTGGGGCATCTTGCCAACAACCATTATTGTTTTGGTCGCAATCAATCAGCCATTCACACTTTGGATGTTGCATTCGTTTTTTCAAAGCATTCCCAAAGAACTTGATGAAAGCGCCAAGGTGGATGGATGCACACAATTCCAAGCCTTCCGTAATGTCATCATTCCTGTGATGTGGCCCGGAGTGATCACAACTGGCTTGTTCAGCTTTCTTCTGGCCTATAATGACTTTGCGGTGACATCCATGTTGCTGGCTGAAGAAAATCGCACGATGGTGCCCCAAATCGCCGCCTTTCTTGGAACCACTTATACTGAAGGCAATGTTATGTTCGCTGTATCTGCTGTTGTATCTGCAACCGTGCCGCTCTTTATTCTGGTGATGTTCTTCCAGCGCCAGATCGTCAGCGGATTGGTAGCGGGGGCTGTGAAAGGGTAAACTGTGTCTGCTCCGTCTCAAAAAGTAACCTCTGCCGAAGTTGCCCTGCGCGCCGGAGTAAGCCGTTCTGCTGTAAGCCGGGTGTTCACGCCCGGTGCATCAGCATCCAAGGAAACCATTAGAAAAGTACGTACCGCTGCAGAAGAATTGGGCTACCGGCCCAACATTCTGGCACGCGCGATGGTATCGGGCAAAAGCCGGATCATCGGGTTGGTTGTCGCCTATCTCAACAACCAGTTTTATCCTGAAATTTTGGAAAAGCTGTCCAATGCGCTGCGCGAACGGGGATATCACGTGCTCGTTTTCATGACCTCTCGAACCGAGGGCAATATTGATGCTGTCGTGGATGAAATTCTTGATTATCAAGTAGATGGGATCATCGCTGCCTCTGTCGCGCTGTCGTCTGACTTGTCAGCACGCTGTGAGGCCGCGGGTGTTCCGGTTGTGTTGTTTAACAGGACGCAGGACGGAGATGCGCTTTCTGATGTTACAACGGACAATTATAAGGGCGGACGCGCTGTTGCAGAGTTTTTGCTGGCTGGCGGACACCATAAAATCGGCTACATCGCAGGCTGGGAAGGCGCCTCAACCCAACGCGACCGCGAAGCCGGATTTTTGGATGCCCTTGCGGCAGCAGGGATGAGATTACATGCGCGAGAGGTAGGCAATTTCGTTATGGAAGAGGCCAAATCCGCCGCCCTGCGCATGTTTTCCAATGATCCACCCGATGCCGTATTTGTCGCCAATGATCATATGGCCATTGCGGTGATGGACACGCTACGCCATGATTTGCAACTTCGCATCCCAGACGATGTATCAGTGGTCAGCTATGATGATGTCTCTGCAGCCTCTTGGCCGGCCTATGATCTGACCACAGTGCGCCAACCTGCTAATCAGATGGTGCGTGAAACAATTGATCTGTTACTTGGGAAAATTGATGATCCCGACAGTCCCCAACGCCGCATCAAAATTGAAGGTCAATTGATCGTGCGCGGTTCGGCAAGAGTGCCCGAGGGTTGGCGCTAGAAGCACCCAAACTGGATTCACCTCATTCTTCTGCCAAACGGACCCAATATCTTTTAAAGAATCTGTTTTCAATAAATGTATACTTCATGTATACAAAATGGGTAGTTTGGACGATTCTCTCATGGCTCCATCAAAGAAAGACCTGTGTTTCCGCGATCTTCGAAATCGCATCTTGCAACTTGATCTAGCGCCAGGTGCGGACTTGGACGAAACGTCATTTTCGACGCATTACGGGTTGTCCCGTACACCTTTGCGCGAAGTCTTTCAGAAATTGGCAGGGGAGGGCTATCTAAGCATAGAGCCAAACCGGGGTGCTGTTGTTGCCGCAATGGACCTTTATACTATGCGGCGCTTCTTTCAAACCGCGCCAATTATCTATGCCGCGGTCGCGCGCCTTGCCGCAGAACAGGCCATCCCTGCACAAATCAAGGCCCTGAAAGACGCACAGACACATTTTATGTCAGCGCGTGCGGCCTCTGACAACGCCGCGCTGGCGCTGTGGAACCATCGCTTTCACGAGATCATCGGCGAGATGGCAACCAACCCTTATCTTTTGCCAAGCCTGCGACGGTTGTTGATAGATCACACGCGCATGTCCCATATTTTTTACCGCGCCAAAACTGCAGAAGACAGCATACGTGTCCTTAGGGCCGCCCAACAACACGACGAAATGATCGAAGCCTTTGCCACTCACAATGCGGAGCTTGCTGTTGAACTGACACTGGATCATTGGGCGCTCAGCCGTGGTGAGATTGAAAAATACGTCTGGCCGGACCCGCTTCCTGAGACATATATGCAGCCTTTTTCCGGAGACTCCCAATGAAGTTCGAGGGCATCTATACACCGCTGGTCGCTCCCTTTTACGACGACTACACATTGAATAAGGACGCGATGGAGCGCACCGTAAACATGCTGATTGAGGCGGGGGTGCACGGAATTATCGTTGCGGGCACCACCGGTGAATATTACGCGATGAGCAAAAAGGAACGTGTCTTTTTGATGGGCCTTGCCAAAGAAATGATCAACGGGCGCCTGCCGATGATCATTGGCACCGGCGCAATGCGCACAGAGGACAGCATTGAATATGCCAAGGCCGCGAAAGATCATGGCGCAGACGCAATTCTTGTTGCAACTCCGCCCTATGCCTATCCAACAGGACGCGAAATTGCGCTTCACGCTTTGGCAATTGATCGGGCGGCAAATTTGCCTGTGATGCTCTACAATTATCCTGGACGAATGAGCGTGAACATGGACGAAGACACCCTTGACAGGTTGGGCCGCTCTGCGAATTTTTGTGCTATAAAGGAAAGTTCGGGGGATCCAAACCGGCTCCATATGCTTGCACGGGATTATCCCCATATTGCCCTAAGTTGCGGTATGGATGATCAGGCGCTCGAATTTTTTGCATGGGGTGCACGCAGTTGGGTCTGTGCGGGATCCAACTTCGCCCCAGAAGCCCATATCGCGCTTTATCAGGCCTGTGCTATAGAGGGAGATTTCAGCAAAGGGCGCGCCATAATGTCTGCAATGCTTCCTTTGATGCGCGTGCTTGAGCAGGGTGGGAAATTTGTCCAATGCATCAAATATGGCCTGACTTTGCGCGGTATTGATGCTGGTCCCCCACGCCGACCGCTTCACCCCCTCAACAAAGACGACAAACGCATTCTAGAAGAGGTCGTGCGCACCATGAACAAAACGATTTCGAACATCACCGGAGCAGCGATATGAGTGATCTCCTGACACATGAAGAATATGTCGCGCTTGCTCAGGGTGTTGAGTTTCCGCGCTGCCCGTTTATCGACGGCAAGTTTCGCAAAGGCTCCGGCCCCATGATGGCTACCTGCAACCCCGCAACGGGCAAAGAGATCACAACGATCAGTACCGCCAACATAGATGACGTCAATATCGCTGTGGCCAAGGCGCGCGAAGCGTTTGATCAGGGAAGATGGGCCAAATTACATCCCGCAGAACGCAAAGACTTGCTGATCCGTCTGTGCAAACTGATGGCAAGAAACCGGCGAGACCTCGCGGTCATGGAAAGCCTCGACAGCGGTAAACCGATCCGTGACTGCGAATTGATCGATATTCCCGAAGCCATCCACACAATCAAATGGCACGCCGAGGCAACGGACAAGCTTTATGATCAGACGGCACCGGTTGGTGATGGAGCGATGTCGGTGATTGTGCGTGAACCCATTGGGGTGGTCGGCGTTGTATTGCCTTGGAACTTCCCGCTTTTGATGCTCGCTTGGAAAATTGGTCCGGCCTTGTCTGCGGGCTGTTCCGTCATTGTAAAACCCGCCGAACAAACCTCTCTCACGGCGCTGCGCATCGCGGAACTGGCCATGGAGGCAGGTATTCCAAGAGGCGTATTACAAGTCCTTCCGGGGGATGGACCCTCTGTAGGAGAACCTTTGGGACGACATATGGACGTCGATATGATCAGCTTTACCGGTTCAACAGACACCGGTCGGCGGTTTTTACATTACGCGGCAGACAGCAACTTGAAAAAAGTGGTTCTGGAATGCGGCGGCAAGAACCCTGCAGTCGTGTTTCAGGATGCCGAACACCTTGATCTTGTGGCAGAAGAAATCGTCAAAGGCGCTTTTTGGAATATGGGCGAAAACTGCAGCGCCATATCCCGTCTTATCGTTCACAAAGACGTCAAAGCCCCCCTTTTAGAGCTAATTCAAATGCGGTTGAAAGACTGGAAAACCGGCGACCCATTGGACCCAGCCCATCATTTGGGGGCACTTATAGACGCTGAACACTGTACCAAAGTCCAGCGCCACCTTGGGAAAAACGCCCTCTCGGGTGGTGTAATGGAGGGACCATACCTGCCCCCTACCCTGTATGAAGACAGCCCAAAACACCCCCGCGCCCGTGAGGAAATCTTTGGCCCCGTTCTCTCGGTGATCACTGCAGACAGCAACGAGAGCGCCATCAACATTGCCAATGACACGGAATATGGACTGAGCGCATCGGTCTTTAGCGCAAACACGCGCTCCGCATTGCGCGCAGCTCGGGAATTGCGGGCAGGCACGGTGACCGTCAACTGCTTCGGCGAGGGTGACATCACAACACCTTTCGGCGGTTACAAACACTCAGGGTTTGGCGGACGCGACAACGGGCTCATGGCACACGACCAATATTGTGAGGTGAAAACCATTTGGATTGATTTATCCGATCCAAATGAACTGGATAAAATTTCATGAGTGTCAAAGCTGTCGGAACGGTGCGACGTGGACGCAGCGCACGGCGCAGCCTCCGCCAAACACGCGAGGTTGCCATGTTGCCCGCACTAAAGCGCAGGCTTCCTCTGACCGAACCGATGGATCAGGATCAGATACAACGCATAGACCTTGCATCCATGCATATCCTTGAAAACACTGGGGTACATTTTCGCGATCCCATCGCCATTGCTGATTGGAAAAAGGTAGGCGCGAAAGTTGTAGACGAAACTGTTTATCTCGACCGACACATGGTCAGAGAGCTTATTTCCACCATCCCCTCAAATTTTATCTATCACGCGCGAAACCCCGACCATAATCTGCCCTTTGGGAATGACTACAGCATCTTTGTCCCAATGACAGGCGCGCCTTATCTCAGAGATCTCAACGACATACGACGTAACCCGACGCTTGATGATCTGGCTGACTTCCACAAATTGTCCCAGATGCTTCCTTCGATGCATTCCAGCGCACATCATATCGTCGAACCCTATGATCACCCCATCAGCCAACGCCATTTGCGCATCACCTATTCCTCGATGCGCTATAGTGACAAAACCTTTATGGGCATGACCACAAGCCCCAAAAACGCCGAGGACGTGATGGAGATGTGCGATATTCTCTTTGGCACGGGATTTATCGATGATCATCCCGTGGTGACGGGGAATTGCAATGGAAACTCTCCGTTGGTTTGGGATGAAACCATGCTTGGCGCGATGCGCGCCTTTTGCCGGCGTAATCAGCCTGTTTTATGTTCGCCCTTCGTGCTTGGGGGTGCGAATACACCGGCTTCTGTGGCACCAAGCGTTGCACAATTGAATGCAGAGGCGCTCTCTGCGCTGGCTTATACGCAAGTCATCCGCAAAGGCGCACCGGCGATTTATGGCCATTATCTGTCGACCGTATCGATGAAATCCGGAGCCCCCATGGCCGGCACTCCGGAAATTAGCCTGATGAATTTCATGATTGGTCAGATGGCCCGCTTCTATGATGTGCCCTGGCGCACATCAAACACGCTTGGCGGCGCCAAAACCTTTGACGCGCAAGCGGGCTATGAAAGCGCAACGACCCTCATGGCGGTGATGATGGCGGGAGCCAATTATATCTGGCATTCTGCCGGTTGGAACGAAGCAGGAATGCATTGTTCCATCGCCAAATTCATCGTGGACGCAGAACAATGCGCCATGGCCTACCGCATGGCAGAGGGCATAAATTGGGATGATTTTGACGAAGCTGTTTCTGCCATCGCAGAGGTCGGGCCGGGCGGGCATTATTTAGGGCATCCCCACACGCTCGAAAATTTCCAGCGGGCATTCTTTATGCCCAATATGTTTGACAATAATTCCATCGAACAATGGCAGGCCGAAGGCAGCGTTGAAATCACGGAACGTGCCCTCACTGAGGCCAAGTCGCTGTTACGCGATTACGAAGAACCTAAACTTGATGAGGCGGTACACGAAGAATTGCGCGACTACATTGCGCGGCGCGAAACAGAGATCCCTGCGGCAGACGCCCTTAATCAGGAGTTTTAACAGATGCGGTTTTCAGGAAAAGTTGCTTTGGTCACAGGGGCCACTGGCGGTATCGGTCAGGCGATCGTCAAAAAATTGCGCAGCGGGGGCGCTACCGTCGTGACAACGGACCGCGAAGGCGCCGACATCTGCGGTGATCTGATGGAAGCCGGATTTTGCGATGCACTCCCCTTTGAGGTGATGAAAACACAAGGACGGCTCGATATTCTGATCAATAATGCAGGCATCATCACACGTGGAAAGATCACCGAGTCCAGCGATGAGGATTTCACACGCACCATGGCAATAAATGTAGAGGCACCCTTTCGCCTAAGCCGCGCTGCCATTGGGATCATGGCAAATTCGGGTGGTGGCGCAATTATAAACACTTCAAGTTGTTGGGGCGTGCACCCGGGGCCTGACCACCCGATTTATATCATGTCCAAAGCGGCGATTGCCTCGCTCACCCAATGTTTGGGCCGCGATCACGCGCATCAGAACATTCGTGTGAACGCAGTCTGCCCTAACGAAGTCAACACCCCCATGTTGCGGACCGGTTTTAGCATTCGAGGGCTTGATCCGGACACGGCAATAGAGGATTTGAATGCCTCGGTCCCGCTTGGTCGGATTGCAGAACCCGAAGACATCGCCGACGTCATCGCTTTTCTCGCCTCTGAAGAGGCACGCTATATCTGCGGAGCGCTTGTCGAGGTTAACGGTGTAAAACCTGTAGCATGAGCGATCTTGATGGAAAAACGGCCCTTGTGACAGGCGCCTCAAGCGGCATCGGGTTGAGCACTGCAAGATTGCTGGAACAGCGTGGTGCAACAGTCTACACCGCTCAGCGCCGTGAAGGAGAGCAGTCTTGGATCGCGGCTGATTTTCTGGATGTTTCAACCCCCGAACACGTCATCAACACCCTGAAACAAAAGGAAACACACCTTGATATTCTGGTCAATAACGCAGGTATAATGCGCGAAGGCACGGTCGAAGAAACCAACCTGAACGATTGGCAGGATCAGATCACCGTCAATCTGACTATTCCCTATTTGCTGATCAAACACGCGCTTCCCCTTATGCGCGAAAACGGAGGCTCCATCGTAAATGTCCGCTCCATCGAAGGATTAGGAAGCAATCCACGCCATCCTGCCTACTGCGCTTCAAAAGGGGGCTTGCATGCTCTGACACGTGCAGTGGCGGTGGATCATGGACCTGAAGGCATTCGATGCAACGCCGTGGCACCGGGATGGATTGACACGCCGCTCAATGTGGATTTCATCAATTCCCTTCCCGACCCAGATCAATTCAGGGAGAAAATCGGGGGCATTCATCCTCTGCGCCGCACTGGCACGGCGGAGGAGGTTGCAGAGCTCATCGTATGGCTTGCCTCTGATCAGGCCTCCTTTATGAGCGGGCAAATATTGACCCTTGATGGGGGACGTATGGCAAAATTGAGCCTCCCTTGAAAGTCAAAGCGCTTCCACATAACCCTGGCCCCGCCGCATGGAACGCGATCCTGCCGAAGCAAGACAGCTTGCCCAGCCTTTCGGCGCAGGAAACGGCTGATTGGCTGGTCATCGGTGCAGGCTTTGCAGGGCTTTCTGCCGCGCGCCGTCTACAGATAGAAGCGCCAAACGACCGTATCATCATCTTGGAAGCCAAAGGACTTGCCGAAGGTCCCGCCGGTCGTAATTCGGGTTTCATGATTGATCTTCCCCATGATCTTACGAGCGACGACTACGGAGGCCAAATTGACAAAGACCGCATCACGATCGCGCAAAACCGACTAGCCATCGACTTTGCGCGAGACATGGTTGAGACGCTTCACCTGCCATCCGAGGCATTTCGAGAGGTTGGAAAAATTAACGCCGCCGCTTCGGAAAAAGGGCTGAAGCATAACGGCGAATATGCCGCGCATTTAAATAATTTAGGCGAACCACATTCAGTGCTTGACGCAAAAGAAATGCAGGAAATCACGGGTATTTCCTATTATCAGGGCGGGCTTTTTACGCCCGGCGCGGTCATGCTCCAACCCGCACTTTATATTCGCAGCTTAGGCGCAAAGCTTCTGTCAAATCGGTTGCGCATCTACGAACACTCCCCCGTTGTCGCCTTGCAACGAAAAGACGGCCTTTGGCAGGCAAAAACGCCAAAAGGCAGCATTCGTGCCCCCAAGGTCATTCTGGCTGTTAACGGGCATGTCGAAAATTTTGGACAGTTCAGCCGACAACTTGTCCATGTCTTTACCTATGCCTCCATGACACGCGCGCTCAGCAGTGAAGACTGCGCAAAACTGGGGGGACACCCAGACTGGGGTCTGACCCCTGCCGATCCCCTTGGCACCACCGTGCGGCGTATTTCAGGGGATGGAGGGGACCGCATCATTGTCCGCAACCGCTTTACCTATGAACCATCGATGATGCCCAGCGCGCGGGTGCAAAAAAGCGTTTATAGAACCCATATCCAAAGCTTTGCTGCGCGCTTTCCCATGCTCAAAAGCGTTGCGATGGAATATCAATGGGGGGGGCATCTGACGCTTTCGCTCAACAACGTTGCGGCTTTTGGTGAAGTCGAAGACGGTCTATTTGCCGCCTGCTGCCAGAATGGATTGGGGACCGTCAAAGGAACGCTTCATGGTCTTGCCGCGGCCGATCTCGCTATGGGACGTGACAACGATCTGATCCGGCAACTCCAATCTGCGCCAGCACCAAAACACCTACCCCCAGAGCCAATCGCCACCCTTGGAGCGGCATTGAGATTGCGTTGGGGGGAATTGCGCGCCGGAAAAGAACTCTAATGACCTGCTCCGTCAGAAAAATAAGACATTAAATCCCGATCACTCTGCCATTTCTTACTTTCTCTAAAAATTCCCTAATTATTCTGCAGACAAATACGTAACGCAAAATATAACGCAGGATGATAAAATTTTATCCTACATAAATACCGGCCTATGCTGTTAAATTTATCTCAAAATTCAATATTTTGCAACGTATTTCACTTTGAAAAACATAACCTAAACTTAATAAAATATCCCATGTTCACAGTTTAGAACCAAAATTTAAGGTTATTATTTTAGGCTCATTTTGGACCGAGCGAGAACAAAAATTCTCAAATCCTTATCCATTCATGAGAATAACCATCATACTGAGAAACTGTCATGAGCAATGCGATTGAAAATAACATAAAAATCACCTTTTCAACCTCAGAACTTTCGCCAGACACCAAAGCGACCCTGATTTATTCGCATAGCAAAGACGTTTTGGTTTCTTCTGACGAAACCCTTTTTGATGAAAACCTCTTTGGGGCCATTTATGTCACAGACAAAGGGGACATCGTTTTCACAAAAGACAATGCAGACAGGCATTCTCTAAACACCGTGACGACCGCCATGCTGTCAAATGCCACCGTTTTATCGCCTGAAATAGCGAATGGCGTGTTCAGCGCAAATGATAGAACATCTGTCGTTTTGCACCGATCTTTGCAGGACCAAACTCTGACAATCGTTTGGCATAATTTATACATCTCTTCAGAAACCGGTGACGAGGACATCGATTTTGCCGTAACGATGACAGGTTTCCAAGACGGGACATTGCAGCTGGATGCGCAGCTTCAACCTTTGGAGTTTCCCCATTACGAAGAATCCGCGCTCCCCCTTTCAGAAGCAAACGGTTCAGCAGATACAATTTTGCAGAACGACGGGTATGTCGTGGAAGATGCCGGAGCCGAAAAAGAAAACCAAGTGAGCAGTGAAGAAGGGTCTGCACTGTTTGAAAACACCGCAAAAGCCGAGATTACAGAGAATGATCCGGTCCTTTCTAACGAACCGACGGATACAGCTTTGAACGACCCGTCAGATGCGTTTTCGTATGAGGTAGACAGTGCCGAGGTTGAACTTGAAGATGCTGACGCTACGCGCCAAACCCGCACTATTTTTACTAACTTGTTGAGTGGCCTTGGAGGAGAATTGGGCTACGGTGAAAACTCTTATAGAGCTAATGTTGGCAACCTC
>Ga0075480_10001300_pt1 | contig 15781 bp, 13 predicted proteins | sample DEB08_DNA_7_FD_81590 | JGI IMG/M metagenome (GOLD analysis project Ga0075480, IMG submission 81590) | Aqueous microbial communities from the Delaware River and Bay under freshwater to marine salinity gradient to study organic matter... | ecosystem: Environmental > Aquatic > Marine > Coastal ... | reverse complement strand
GTGAGCATGCTGGCCAGCCTGCGGGCTCCTTCCCTTCGGTCATACTGCTGAATCCATGCTTCAGAACCTCGTGACAAACCTCCGTTGTGCGCCTCGTTCAGGAGCAACGTGAGAATGCTGATCACCGCATCGATATCCTCCGGGTCAGCAATATAGGCTGGTCCATATCCTTCGAGTGCCTTGCGCACTTCCCCTTCCGGAACCAATGCCAAAATGGGCTTGCGTGAGCCCATGTAGTCGAACAGTTTGCCTGTCGATATCATGTGGCCGCCCGGTTGGCTCCCTACGGTCATCCAGAGGATATCTGCCTGTACCAATTCGTCGGCCGTGTCCCGGTGATTCTTGTAGCCGGTCCGAACCACACTTGATTCCAGGTTCAATTCCTTGATCAATGGGACTTTCTCTTCCGGAAAAAGCCCGACAAAGCGTATTTCGAGCCGCTCAGCCAACTCCTTATCCTCGCCTGCCAGAACGGAAACGGCGCGCAGAAGCGTATCAGGCTGCTGAGCACCATAGAACATCCCTGCGTAGACCAGGCGAATCTTTTCGCCATCCTTCTTCGTGATCCTGTTATGCTCGAAGTCTGCAGGGTCAAAGCCCTGGGAGACAACGCGCACATCAGCCTGTGGCCGGCGTTGTCTGATCAGGTGGGCAATGCTTTCGTTTATGGTCAAGACCAGGGCGCTTCTTTCCAGAATGGCGCGCTCCTTATTGATATGCCAGCGTTTGTGCAGCTGCGTCGGGTAGAAGTGACGGGGGTTGTCTATCCAATCGTCACGATAATCGAGTACATGGGGCACCTCTAGTTGGGTGGCCAGAGCATCGCCGACCATCAGGGCCGTGTAAGGCGGGGCACTGGAAAGCACAACATCTACAGGACCTGACTTGGACACCTCGTCAAAAGCCGCTTGCGCCGATCGAAACCAACTCCGCTTGTTGTCCGGCAGGAAGAACAAGCCTGTGACAAAGGTCAGCAGTCTGCGTTTTCTCTCGGATAATGCTCCCACGGCTCGATGCTTCCGGCCGGCCCGCGTCGGGTCCAGGGTTCTTGTTCGGATAATTCGCGCCCCGGCCTCACGCACCTCGTCGAGTAACGTCTCATCGAAGGCGAAATAGGCTCCGGGCTCTACCGTCAGAACGGTTACATCCCAACCGAACTCAGGGAGGTACTTGACCCATTTTGCTACCCTCTGCACCCCTGATCCGCCCAGTGGTGGAAAATAATAGGCGACCAGGACGACATGAGGCCTTCGTTCTCCCGACATGACAGTGCGCGGCTTCATGAGAATGAAGCAATATCGTCAAGGTCCTTGCGCTGAATATCGGGTACCAGGGCATGCTCCGTAGCATGCCCCACGACAAGGAGTATCACGGCCCGTTCGTGGGCAGGACGACCCAACACATCGTTCAGAAAGCCCATGGGACTGGGGGTATGGGTCAGGGTGCTCAAACCTGATTGATGCAAGGCAGCAATCAGCATTCCCGCGGCAATACCCACGGACTCGGGCACATAGTAGTTCTTGGAACGGACACCGTTCTCATCCAGATCATAATTACGGGCGAATATGGCAATCAGCCATGGTGCCGTCTCCAAGAAAGGTTTGCTGGCATCCGTGCCAAAGGGCTGCAAAGCATCAAGCCATTCCTGACTGGCGCGGCCATCATAGAATGCACGCTCTTCTGCCTCGGCAGCCTTGCGAATGGCCTTTTTTGTCTTCTGGTTCGAGACAGCTGCAAAGTGCCAGGGTTGCTTATGTGCCCCGCTGGGCGCGGTGCCAGCGGTACGAATACAGGATTCAATAACCTCCCTGGGAACCGGACGATCTGAGAAGGAACGAACGGTACGGCGACCGTTGAGCAGTGCGTAGAACGTATCAGCACGTGTCGCCATCTCCACATCCGAGACATTGAGCGGGTGCGCATAGCGTATATGATCTCGGCTATTGCTCATATTCTAAGCATTTCCGTTCCCGTTCGATTCAGGATGGTGCATCCGTCGGGTCTCAGCCGAACCATGTTTTCGATACGTATTCCGAAAGAACCGGGCAGATACACTCCCGGCTCGAGTGTAATGACACAGTCAGCTGGAAGTTTGTTCTCGTTCCTGGCTGAAACGGATGGACTCTCATGGATTTCGAGACCGACCCCATGGCCAAGGCTGTGGGAAAACGCTGCGCCCAAATCGTGCGTATTCAGCGATTGGCGCGCAATACTGTCCAATTGCTTACCGGTCATTCCGGCTTGGGCCCGTTCCTGTGCACGCAAGAGGGCCGTTCGAACGGCCTCATAGGATTTCAGGAAGAGCGTATCCAATCTTCCAAAAGAAACGGTTCGCGTCATATCCGAGTGATAGCCCTTTACAACACACCCAAAGTCCATCAGAATAACATCTCCCAGTTTAAGGGTCCGGTTTCCGGGTCGGGCATGCGGGAGAGCGGCATGATCTGAAAAGGCAACAATGGTCTCGAACGCGGACGCGGAAGCGCCAAGCTGCCGTTGTCGATAATCAATCTCCGATGCCAGGTCCATCTCGGAGATTCCCTCCCTGAGAATGGGCACGACGTCGTCGAATACCTGCTCGGTTATGGCCAGGGCTGATTGGATGTGTGTAACCTCTTCATCCGACTTGGCGGCCCTCAGGTCTGGTATAGGGTCCGTCCCCTCCTCTACCTGGCACCGGTCAGCGAGCGCCGATCTCAGGCGCTCCGCTGTACTCCAAACGATTCGTTCCCCCTGAAAACGGACCTGGACCAGTTCTTTTTCGCGGGCGATGGCAACAAGTGCCGAATCCATGGATCCCGATACGATCTCTACACTGAGACCAGGACATTCGGAACGCACCTGCTCCCGGTAACGACCGTCGGTAATGAGTACCTCATCCGAAGAGGTGATCAACAGGGCTCCGTTCGAGCCCGAAAACCCGGTGGCCCACTGCACATCCGGAAGATGGGTTACAAGCAGCGCCTGACCACCATCGAGATCCGCGGCCAGTCTCAATCGCTGACGGCGCTCTGTATACTGGCTCTCCATCCGGGATCAACTGCGGGTAGAGTAGTTTGGCGCCTCCTTCGTGATGGCGATATTGTGCGGGTGGCTCTCCACGAAAGATGACGCAGAAATGCGAACAAATTGAGCCTTGACACGCAAGTCATCCACCGATGCACAACCGCAATAGCCCATAGCACTGCGCAAACCACCCATCATCTGGTAAACGACCTCATGAAGGGTTCCACTGTAGGGGACGCGCCCCTCGATACCCTCTGGCACAAGCTTTTTGATATCATCCTCTACATCCTGGAAGTAGCGGTCCTTGCTGCCAGCCTGCATGGCCCCGAGTGATCCCATTCCGCGATAGCTTTTGTATTTGCGCCCTTCCAACAAGATGGTCTCGCCTGGACTTTCCTCTACCCGAGCAAACATCCCCCCAATCATGACACTCTGAGCACCGGCCGCCAGCGCCTTGGGGATTTCTCCTGTCTGTTTGATACCGCCATCGGCAATGATCGGGATTCCTTTGGACGCCGCTGCCTCAGCACATTCCAGAACGGCCGAAAGTTGTGGGACTCCCACACCCGCCACAATACGCGTCGTGCAGATCGAACCGGGACCGATTCCCACCTTGACGCAATCCGCGCCTGCTTCAATAAGGTCCAGTGTAGCCTCTGCCGTTGCCACGTTACCTGCAATGACGTCCAGATCAGGATAGGCAGCCTTGACCCGCTTGACAGCCGCAAGCACACCTTCGCTGTGACCATGGGCCGTATCAACCGTAATGAAGTCAACACCGGCTGCCACCAGTGCTTCAACGCGTTCAAGGGCATCGGCTGTGACGCCTACGGCGGCACCGACACGGAGTCGCCCGTGTTCATCCTTGCACGCCAGCGGAAATTGCTTCTTCTTCTGGATATCCTTGAACGTTATCAGACCACTCAGATAGCCTGCATCATCCACCACAGGCAGCTTTTCAATCTTGTTTGCCTGCAAAAGGGCCTCGGCTTCCTCCAGTGTCGTTCCCTTAGGCGCGGTTATGAGAGGAGCCCTCGTCATGATATCCTTGAGCTCTTCAGCGCCGTCCAGCTGGAATCGAAGATCCCTGTTGGTAACAATACCTTCCAGGATGCCCTTATCCGATACAACAGGAATACCGCCAATCGAGTAGCGCGCCATCATTGCACGCGCATCGGTTACCGTGTTGTTCGCCTGCAGAGTGATCGGATCCAGGATCATACCGCTCTCAGACCGCTTCACACGGCGAACCTCGGCAGCCTGCTGCTCGATCGACATGTTCTTATGCAGCACGCCTACACCGCCTTCACGGGCCATGGCAATGGCCATATCTGATTCCGTGACCGTATCCATCGCAGCAGACATCAGCGGAACATTCAGCTGTATCCGATTGGTCAGCCTTGTGGCTGTTGACACGTCACGCGGCATGACCGACGAACGGGCAGGAACCAGTAGTACATCATCGTAGGTCAGTCCTTCACCACGGAATTTGTCACTTGTCGTGTGGGAATCCATGAGCTGCGGGGGAATTGGGTTGGATGATAATGGGGTGACTTACAGCTTGACCTGCCTGTAGAGAGAAGAGACTTCTTTTCTGGACAAACGACGCCACTTGCCTTTGCGAATGCCGCGGGTGGTCAGTCCCGCGTAGCGTACCCTGTCGAGTGAGGTCACAGCGTTTCCGATGGCTTCTATCATGCGCCGAACCTGACGATTTCGCCCTTCATGTATGGCCATAACCAACTGCCGTTGATCTCCTTCCAGATAGGAGACCCGATCGGCTTTAGCTGACCCATCCTCAAGCTCGATTCCTTTACCAAGCAACTGCAGATCTTCTTCCGTAACAGGCTTTTCCGTCTGCACGAGGTACTGCTTCGAGACGCCGTAGCTTGGGTGCATCAGCCGGTGGGCCAGATCGCCATCGTTTGTGAGCAGCAAAGCACCCGTCGTATGCCGGTCGAGCCGTCCGACGGGAAAAAGGCCCAGTGAGCGGAATTCGTCCTCAGGCAGGAGGTCAAGGACAGAGGTCCGGCCCTTTTCGTCATCCGTTGTCGTGATGGTGTCTTTGGGCTTGTTCAACAGGATATACTCCCGATCTGCCGGCACGACCCGTTTGCCATTGACCTCAACCCGATCCGTTCGACCCACCTTACTCCCCATGGTCATGACAACCTCGCCGTTAACCTTGACGAGTCCCTTGGCAATCAGATCGTCTGCTTCTCTGCGCGAACAGGTGCCGGTGCTGGCGATGAACCTGTTCAACCGGACAGGCTCGGTCATGTCCAGCACGGGCTTGGTATGTGGAGCCTGATGGGCTGTCTGGGAGGACGAGCCGCCACGGGATGATGGACGCCCTGCACTGCGCCTATGGTTGGGTCTTCTACTCTTCATGCGGGTCGTTTTCTGATTCGGGCCCAACGGTTTCGATGACATCAGGTTCGGCGTCTGCAAAATCTCCTTGTTCTGCCGAAGGCCCGGTTTCCGCAGTGTCTACTGGCACAAGCGGCAACTGTACGGCTGTTGTCAAGAGGATCTTGGCTTTTTCCTTCTGGAACGCGGGATCATCCAGAATGGACTCCAGCTCACGCAGGTTGGGTAACTCATCCAGCGAATGCAACCCGAACAGCTCCAGGAATCGATCGGTTGTGCCATAGAGGAGCGGGCGACCGATGCGTTCCGAACGACCAACAACGTCAATCAATCCGAATTCCAGCAGCTTCCGGATGGCATAGTCGCAATCCACGCCGCGTACGAACTCCAACTCTGACCGAGAGACGGGCTGCCGGTAGGCCAAGATGGCCAACGACTCCATGAGCGTCCTCGACAGCTTGCGTTGCTTGTCGGTTACAAAGAGCGCCTTCAGGATAGGAGCGACTTCTTTTCGCGTCGCAAAACGGTACCCCCCTCCCCAGCGTTCAATCAGGTACGGGCGGTTGGTATGCTCCAGGTCCTGATTTATCCGCCCCACCACATCTTCGACTTCCGATGGGTTAGGGATGTCCAATCCCGTGGCTTCAGCCCATGACCGGGCAATTGTTTGGGCACTAATCGGTTCCTCAGCTGCGAATACCAACGCTTCGACGGCAGCGGTAAAATCGGGAGTTGCTTCGGGTATTGGGTTTTCAGGTTCCATCACGAGCTCGGTTCTTCGTTCAACGAGGAGGACTCAGCGGGTCCTTCCACTTCCTCCTCCTGCGCTTTTAGCTGGATGTGAAAGTCCGAGGCATCTCCAGCAAGAAATATATCGATAAGACCAGTACGCGCCATTTCAAGAACGGCCAAAAAGGTTGCGATGATGAAAGGCTTCGTTCGTCCCGTGGCTATCTCTACGAACGAGTGCCGCTCGCCATTGTCAATAGACGTTCTCAGGAAGGCTTGTTGCTGTTCGACCGAGTAGGACTCAACCTCGATTGAATGCACCGGCTCGTCCGGAGCCTCGGTCAGCACCCTTCTGAGCGCAGAAATCAGATCGAATACGGTGGCCTCCACCCAGTCTTCACCAGTCTCTGCCAAACTATCTTCCACGGCAGACGCTGCACCGCGGGTAAACTGCTTGGACCGCTCTTCCCATTGCTCCTCCAGCTGGTCCGATGCCTCCTTGAACCGTACATATTCCAGCAACCGTTCGACCAACTCGGTCCTCGGATCAATCGGTTCGCCCTCTTCATCCATTTCCTGTGAGGGAAGCAGCATGCGAGTCTTGATGTTTATCAAGACGGCGGCCATATACAGGAAGTCCCCGACCCCATCAAGATCCACCTCTTCCATGAAGGAAACATACTCGAGGAACTCGTTGGCAATCCGTGCAATCGGAATGTCATGTACATCCAGCTCATCCCTCCTGATGAAGAAGAGCAGCAGGTCCAGTGGACCTTCGAATTGCTGAAGCTGGATCCGGTACATGATCAGTTTCCAGTGCGCTTGGCCTTGAACCAGCGGGCAGTTTCCTGCAGGCCGGTCCGGACGTCAATCGTTGGAGCCCATCCAAGCACTTCCTGTGTATACGCATAGGAAAGAACGGACCGACGCTGTTCACCAGGCTTGCCGGGTCCATGTTCGGTCGGCATCGCTGGCGCCAGTTCATCACGCAAATGTTCGAAGAGGGTCACGACGTCCGTCTCAATGGACGTTCCAACGTTGAAAACGCCGGAACCTTGATGGCCCAACGCAGAGAGATTGGCTGCGACCACGTCCTTGACATGCACGTAATCGCGGGTCTGCTTGCCGTCTCCATTGACAACGGGCTGTCTGCCATCGAGCATGCGCTCGCAAAAAATAGCTACCACACCTGCCTCACCATGGGGATTCTGCCGCGGACCGTACACATTTCCGTAGCGGAGGGCCACGTATTCAATACCGTAGGTGGACTCGTAGAAGAAGAGGTACTTCTCCGAACACAACTTCGTTATACCGTAGGGCGAGAGAGGCTGCAACGCATGCTCTTCCGTTTGCGGGATCGTATCGGGTTCTCCATAGATGGCTCCCCCAGTGGAAGAGAATACAACCTTTTTAAGGCCATGCTTTCGACCTGCCTCCATGAGGTTGAGCAGCCCACCCACGTTGACATCAGCGTCATAGCGAGGATCCGCCACAGAGCGCCTTACATCCATCTGCGCTGCCAAGTGAAACATGACTTCGAAGCCTTCTTCTTTCCACAGCAACTCGACATCCTCGTGGCGGATATCCATCTTGTGAAGGGTTGCGTCGCCGGGAATCTGCGTTTCGAAACCGCCACTCAGATCATCAAGAACATGAACCTCGTGACCGCCTGCCACGAGAGCATCACTTACATGCGAACCAATAAAACCGGCACCGCCGGTAACAAGAATTTTCATCGTACTTACTGGAGATACCTATCAAGAACGTTCCGGGAGCAGCCGTATGTCTGAGAACCTGTCCGTGTCCAATAGTGATGCGGACACCTGTTGAATCCTGTCGGCCGTAATCTCTTCCACAAGATCCATAATCTCATCCAAAGAAAAATAACGGCCGTAGTAGAGCTCCTGTCGACCAATCCGCATCATTCGGGAAGACATATTCTCAAGGCCAAGCATGATGGCACCTTTGGACTGGCTTTTGGCTCGCTGCAATTCCGTTTTACTTACCGGTCGCTCGACGAGGCGCTCAAACTCACGCTCGATCAGCTTGAACGCGCGGTCTACCTTCTGGCTATCCGTACCCATGTAGACGCCAATATCACCCGTATCGGAGTGCAAGTTAACAAACGAATAGATGTTGTAGCAGTAGCCATACTTCTCCCTGATATTCTGGTTGAGCCGTGATGACATCCCTCCTCCCAACACGGTATTGAGTACAGACAGGGCAACCCGCTCCTTGTCGTGGACATGCATTCCACGAGCGCCCATGATGATATGGGCCTGTTGAATAGGGCGGGTTGACGAGACGCTTTGGGGTCGATTCACAGCCGGTAACGATCGCTCGTGCGACGTCTTGTTCACGGTGGAATAGTGCCCCAGCGCCTTGTCCACAAAGCGAACCACGTCGTCGTGGCGGGCATGTCCGGCCACGGAGACGACAAGATTTTCAGGCGTGTAGTGCCGACTCAGGAAATCCAGCAGGGAATCCCGGCTGAAACTGCGGACGGTTTCTTCCGATCCAATGACAGGGCGCCCCATGGAGTGAACTCCATACAGTGCAGCGTCAAACAGATCGAAAACGTACTCATCCGGCGTATCCTCGTACATTTTCATCTCCTCGACCACCACATCCTTTTCACGCTCTATTTCCTTCTCAGGAAATACGGGATTCAGGACGAGATCGAGCACAGTATCAAGCGCACGAGGCAGGTGCTCATCCAGACACCGGGCGTAGAAGCAGGTATATTCCTTGGAGGTAAATGCATTCAGATAGCCGCCGACGTTCTCCATACGTTGGGCGATATGGTGCATGCGTCGGTTCGTTGTGCCTTTGAACACCATGTGTTCAATGAAGTGGCACATACCGGCCTCATGTGACTCCTCATCCCGGCTGCCGACGGCCACCCAAGCGCCAACCGAAACGCTGCGGACAGATGGTATTTCCTCCGTAACGACTCGAACGCCGTTGGGAAGGACTGTTTTCTGGAAACGGAAAGACATGGTGCGTTGACTCCAGGATAAAAAAATAGCGGCGGCCCGAAGGCCGCCGCTATTCGATTCAGACGGGGACTTCTCAGTCGCGGCCTCGACCACCACCACCGTCACGACGACCACGTCCGCCACCGCCGTCACGACGGCCGCGTCCTCCGTCGCCATCACGACGACCGCGCCCGCCACCGCCGCCACCGCGGCGTTCACGGGGACGCTCCTCATAACCTTCCGGCTTTTCGAGGAACGGCTTGCGGCTGAAGCGCAGCTTGCCATCGTCACGAACTTCGATGAGCTGAACCTTGATCTTGTCACCAACCTGGACGTAGTCCGATACGTTGTCGACAAAGCCGTAGTCAAGCTCAGACACGTGCAGGAGACCTTCCTTGCCAGGAAGAATTTCCACGACGGCACCCATGTTCTCGAGCACCTTGCGAACCGTGCCTTCGTAGTCCGTTCCTTCTTCCGGAACGGTCACGATACCCTTGATGATCTCAAGGGCAGCCATGGCATCATCGCCATTGGTGGCAGCAATGACCACGATACCGACACCGTCTTCCTCGCGGATCTCGATGTTGGTGTTCGTTTCACGCTGGATACCCTGGATGACCTTGCCACCAGGGCCGATGACGGCGCCGATGAAGCTCTGATCGATGGTGATCTGCGTCAGACGCGGAGCGTATGGCGACAGGTCCAGACGAGCTTCGGTAATCGTCTCTTCCATCTTGTCGAGGATGTGGAGACGACCCTCTTTTGCCTGGTGCAATGCCTGCGACATGATCTCGTGGCTCAGACCGGCAATCTTGATGTCCATCTGGCAGGCCGTGATCCCATCACGGGTACCCGTCAGTTTGAAGTCCATGTCGCCGAGGTGGTCTTCCGTGCCCAGGATGTCGCTCAGGATAGCCGTACGCTGCCCGTCACTGATCAGGCCCATGGCAATGCCGGAGACAGCCTTCTTGATCGGTACACCGGCATCCATGAGAGCCATCGATCCCGAGCAGACACTTCCCATTGAGGAAGAGCCGTTCGACTCGAGAACGTCGGCATTGATGCGGATGGTGTAGGGGAACTCGTCCTGGCCAGGGATCATGCCCTGCAGAGCGCGCTCGGCCAGCATACCGTGGCCAATCTCGCGACGGCCCGGTCCACGCAGGAAGCGGGCCTCGCCCACGCTGAACGGCGGGAAGCTGTAGTGCAGGAAGAACGGCTTATCCTCGGTATCGAATACCTGGTCAACCGGCTGCACGTCCTTGCCCGTACCAAGCGTGACGCTGGCCATGACCTGGGTTTCACCACGGGTGAACACGGCCGAGCCGTGAACACGTGGCAGGTAGCCTACTTCCGTCCAGATATCGCGGATATCCGTCAAGCCACGACCGTCAATGCGCCGACCATCGCGCAGGATGAGTTCGCGCATGACATCGGATTCAACCTGACCGACGGCGGCTTTGATGTCGCTTTTTGTCCAGCCTTGCTCCGTTTCGTCCTTGGCCTCTTCGCCTTCACCGAGGAAGTGCGCAACAACATCCTTTTTGATATCCGAAATGCCGCCGTAGAAGGTTTCTTTCGAATACGGCTTGAGGATATGCTCCTCGAGTGTACCAGCTGCGTAGGCTCGGACCGCATCCACAACGCCGTCCGGGAGACCGACGGTCTGGTACTCAAACGTTTTTGCGCCGCCAGCGTCGGCTACCAGGTCGGTCTGACCTTGAACCAGCTTCTTGATGGCCTCGTGACCGAAATCGAGTGCACCCAGCATCTCGTCCTCGGAGACCTCATCCATTTCGCCTTCCACCATGACGATGGCATCAGCCTTTCCGGCTACGATGAGGTTCATGTCCGAGGAAGCCAGTTCCTCAATTGTGGGGTTGATGACGTACTCCCCATCCACACGGCCCACACGGACCTGCGCAATGGGACCGTCGAAGGGGGCGCCTGCCAACGCCAAGGCAGCGGAAGCGCCAACGCCGGCTACGACGTCACCGTCATTCTCACCATCGGCTGAGATCACACTGCATATGATCTGTACTTCATTGAAGAAGTTGTCACCGAAGAGGGGGCGCAGCGACCGGTCAATCAGTCGCGAGGAGAGCGTTTCCTTGTCGGTCGGTCGACCTTCGCGCTTGATGAATCCGCCCGGGATCTTGCCACCGGCGGAAAATTTCTCACGGTAGTCCACCGTGAGGGGGAAGAAGCTCTGTCCTTCACGCACTTCCGTTGCCAGAACGGCCGTGCAAAGAACCATGGTGTCTCCCATCCGGGCAACAACGGAGCCGTTGGCTTGCTTTGCCAACCGTCCAGTTTCCAGTGAGACGACTTTTCCGGGACCAATCTCGATCTCCCGGATAATTGCTTTAGACATGTTCAATACGATGTTTTTCTTCCTTTCCTACACATTCAATTGGGCAATCAGACAACCGGGGCTGTCCGCTGACCCGGCATCTCCCGAATGGAAAAGAAGGTTCGGAAGGTGCCTTAAATGCACAGCGGAACGCCCAACTGGACGTCCCGCCGTACATAATTGCTGTTACTTGCGGATACCAAGCTCCGCAATGATGGATCGATACCGCTCGATATCGCTGCTCATCAGGTAGTTCAGGAGCCTACGACGTTTACCGACGAGTTTCAACAAACCGCGCCGTGTCGAGTGGTCCTTGGGATGGGTTTTTAGATGATCGGTCAGCTCGGAAATGCGAGCTGAAAAAATGGCGATCTGGACTTCCGGCGTACCAGTATCCGCCCCGTCCTTGCCAAACTGTCCAATGATGGACGCTTTCTGTTCTTTCGTTATCACGTGAGAACCTCTTTAGATTAATACCATGCTAAAGAAGAACCCGTATTCCGGACGGTGTTACCCGAGCCGGTTAACCAGTTCTATGTGTTGATTGGAGGCGTACCCTCCACGGCGCATGTGCCTGGGGCGACACGAGCGCTACTGCTCAAGATACATCCTCCAACAGCGCCCTACAACGTTGCCTATCCCGGTTAAGTTGCGTGACGAGCTCCTCAGGACCCGAAAACTTCTGCTCGTCCCGTATTCGCGCAACGAATTCTACACGAACTTCACGACCGTATAGGTCGCCAGTCCAATCCAGGATGTTCACCTCCAGGTGCAGACCGCTCCCGTCAAATGTTGGCCGGTAGCCAATATTCATCATTCCTGGCGCCGGTGTGTCATCTCCCGGCAAGGCGACCCGAACGGCATACACTCCTTTCAATGGAATGACCTTACGGGCATCGGAAGGGTTCAGATTGGCGGTGGGTACGCCGATAGTGCGCCCTCTCCCCGCTCCTTTCACCACCGTGCCGCTGAAGGAGTACCTCCTCCCCAGCAGGCACGCAGCTTCCGCCACATGCCCCTGGCTGAGTTGGTCCCGAATTCGACTTGAGGAGACCGGATCGCCGTCCTGAACGAGGGCCTCCATTTGGACAACATCGAATCCATGCTCATGTCCCAGACGCTTGAGCACGTCAATATTCCCAGATCGTCCTCTTCCGAACCGGTGATCATGACCTACAACTACCGCTCTGGCCCCCAATTGGTTACACAGGATGGTTTCAACGAAGTCCTGAGGGGACATGGCAGCCATCTCGTGTGAAAATGCCAGCGTAACAACATGATGCACACCGGCATCCTTCAACAACCCGGCCCGTTCGGCGGGTGTTGTCAGACGTCGCTCTTCTTCGCCAAAAAGAAGGGCACGAGGATGTGGGTCGAATGATGCCACCAGTACCTCAATATCCCGTTCGTGCGCTATGCGCTGCATCTCTTGTACCACCCGGAGATGCCCAGGATGTACCCCGTCAAAACCACCAACAGTAACAACCCGGGGAGCGGGTGACAACGGCGTACTACCTATCCAATGGATCATGGCTGTGGTCCCTCCGAGGCTGCTTCGTCGAGGAATGCAGAGAGGTCCCATGCCTGCTCAAGGTGCAAGGGTCCAATGCGTGTTCTGCATAAGCGTGAGAGATGACCTCCGACACCCAACGCTTGGCCCATTTCATGCGCCAGACTGCGGATATAGGTTCCGCTGGAGCAGGTAATCCGAACGTCAAGATCGGCCCCCCGCCGTTCACACAGTTCGAATGCGTGTACGGTTACAGACCGTGTTGGAAGAACGGGGCGCTCACCCCTGCGGGCCTTTTTGTAGAGCCTCTCGCCACCCACCTTTACGGCCGAGTAAACAGGCGTCGTCTGTGTAATGGCTCCGGTGAACTGGGCTATGGCATCCGATATCATCCGATCGGTTATTGTGCCGGCATCCCGCTCCTCTTCGACCTCCGTCTCTGCATCCCACGAGGCGGTGGTCTGTCCCAGCCGAATCGTGCCCTCGTACACCTTTTCCTGCGTCAGGAAATGATTCATCAAACGGGTTGCCTTCCCCGACAGGACGATAAGCAATCCGGTAGCCATCGGATCCAAGGTGCCCGCATGTCCGATTTTTCGTACGGGAGAAACGCCCTTCAGCTTCCGCAGCACGTCGAACGACGTCCACCCGGATGGCTTGTCGATCGGCAGGATAAGTGGATCCCACGAGGCCGGCACAATGCCTTTCGCGGCAACAGATACAGAGGCAGGATCCGGGGCAAGCGCCATTTATCCGTCAGTTTCTACCGATTCCGGATCACGGCCGGAACGTTCCTCCCGAATGCGGCCGAAGAGCTCATCCATTCTGGATGCGTGTTCGAGCGTCTCATCCAGGAAAAACCTGAGTTCAGGGATACTTTTGACTTGGTGGCGAATGGCTCCACCGAGCGACTTCCTGATACGCGGTGTCAAATCCTTCAGCTTGCTGACAACAGCGTTCTTCTGCGCGGAAGAATCCCCCATGACGGAAACGTAGACGTAGGCAATCGACAGGTCCGCTGTCACGCGACAATCCGTTACCGTTACCATTGGGTGCAACTGGTCAGCAAACTCGGAACCAAGAATGCCTGCTATTTCACGCTGGAAAAGACGTGCAACGCGCTGGGTACGGATACTCACGGTGTTCTGATACCTCGGTCGGATCGGTTCCTAATCATCAAGCTTTCGCTTGGTCTCAACAATTTCGTAGGACTCGATTTGGTCTCCGACCTTCAAGTCATTGAAATTCTCGATACCGATTCCACACTCGTACCCATTCTGGACCTCGCGTACATCATCCTTGAAGCGCTTGAGCGAAGCCAGTGTACCGTCGTAGATGACAACCCCTTCGCGGATGAGGTGCACCTTGTCGTTACGATTGATGCGTCCCTCCTGCACCGAGCACCCGGCAATCATGCCAAGTTTCGGAACCTTGAAGGTCTCGCGCACCTCCGCAACACCGACGATCTTCTCGCTGCGCTCCGGTGAGAGTAGGCCCTCAAGAGCGTCTTTCACCTCTTCAATGGCGTGGTAGATGACCGAGTAGAGTCGAATATCGATCTCCTCCTGCTCAGCCAATTTGCGCGCGCCCAGTACGGGTCGTACCTGGAAACCGACGATGATAGCGTCGGAAGCAGAGGCCAGAACGACATCACTCTCGTTGATGGCACCGATACCCTTGTGGATGATGTTGACCACCACTTCTTCGGTACCAAGCTTCATCAGCGAATCCGACAACGCTTCCACCGAACCGGCCACATCCCCTTTGACAATCAGATTGAGCTCCTGGAAGTCGCCCAACGCCAGACGACGTCCGATCTCATCAAGCGTAATGTGTTTGCGCTGACGCAATGACTGCTCCCGTTGGATCTGCTGGCGCCTCTGCGCGAGATCCTTGGCTTCTTTCTCGGAATCGAGAACGATGAACTGATCTCCGACGTCTGGTGAGCCGTCCAGCCCGATGACGAGTGCGGGCTGGGAAGGACCCACCGTGTCAACACGACGATCCCGCTCGTCGAACATGGCCCTAACACGTCCCGACCACACCCCAACGAGGAATGCGTCCCCTACTCTGAGCGTACCCTTCTGTACAAGCACCGTTGCCACGTTGCCTCGTCCTTTCTCAAGACGAGACTCGATGACCGAACCGACGGCATTACGTTCGGGGTTGGCTTTGAGGTCAAGCAACTCAGCTTCCAGCAATACCTTGTCCAGAAGCTCGGAAACATTCTGTCCGGTCTTGGCAGAAACCTGCTCACACTGCACCTTCCCACCCCATTGCTCAACGAGCACGTTTTGGTCAGCCAGCTGTTGCATGACGCGGTCCGGATTGGCCTCGGGACGATCCATCTTGTTGATGGCCACGACAATGGGCACACCGGCCGCCTGTGCGTGGTTGATGGCTTCAACCGTTTGAGGCATTACGGCATCGTCGGCCGCAACCACCAGCACGACGACATCCGTAACCTGAGCGCCTCGAGCACGCATGGCGGTGAAGGCCTCGTGACCCGGTGTGTCCAGGAACGTGATGATCTTTCCGTCTTTGAGCGTAACCTGGTACGCACCAATATGCTGTGTGATACCGCCCGCTTCACCGGCAACTACATCCTCACTACGGATGAAGTCCAGAAGTGACGTCTTACCGTGGTCGACGTGGCCCATTACCGTGACAACCGGGGCCCGAGGTTCCAAGTCCTCCTCGGCGTCCTCGGCGATGACGATGTCGGCTTCGGAGAAGTCGGAGATGAATTCAATCTCAAAGCCGAACTCATCGGCGACAATCGTGATCGTGTCCGCGTCGAGCCGCTGGTTGATGGACACCATCATCCCTGCGGCG
>Ga0075480_10001297_pt1 | contig 15797 bp, 15 predicted proteins | sample DEB08_DNA_7_FD_81590 | JGI IMG/M metagenome (GOLD analysis project Ga0075480, IMG submission 81590) | Aqueous microbial communities from the Delaware River and Bay under freshwater to marine salinity gradient to study organic matter... | ecosystem: Environmental > Aquatic > Marine > Coastal ... | reverse complement strand
TGCTAATAATTTTATTCCATTTACTAAACAAAATTTTGTCCATGGTGGGTAACCAGACGTTGATGTAATTGGGCCTCCTGTTTTCACTGACATAATTTACTTTATAGCATAGATTGAGTCTTCATTCAAGACCCTAAATCTAATTCCTTTCCTCTTTGCCCACTCACTCGCCGCTTTCCATTTGGCCCTGTTCAACACTATCACTGCCTTGTCCTTGGTACTTTTGGCTTTTTCCAGTAGTGTTTGGCTTTTGGGCTTTATTTCTACCAGTTCGGCAATTTTTTTTCCACTCTTGTTTTTATATATCATGATAAAGTCAGGCACGTAAAAAGTAAAATCTCCTGTAAATGGATTCCTATAAGGTATCTTCACAGGCTCACTCGCCCAACTCAATACCGCGGGATGATTATCGCACATCCTCATGAAAGTTAACTCCCAACCTGATCTATACCTTGGATTTCTCGTACCAACATATTTCTGAGGATTGATAAGTTTATATTCACCTTGATGCCATTTACTCATAATACTATTTACTGTATTATGTGTCGACCGATAAATTTATTCGTGTTCATCGGAACTGACACTCCGATCTGACTGGTGTTTGGTCTGTAATTGTTTAACAGCTCGAGACCTAGTTTGCTGAATTCTATTGTGTCGTCAAACTTGTAAAATAAACTATTGAAATCAGTTTCGTATTTTTTCATCGCATCTAATGTCAACAGTGTGTATGCAATTGCCAGACTATCACTTGATGTGTTTTTAGAAAATATACCTTTTATGATATCAAACTTGGGTCCATTGATCGATTCTTTGAGATTGTTGTCTAACACGTTCAAAACTGCCGTTGCTGGATCTATGGTTTGGTTGTTAAATGAACCACCGGTATAGTTGTTAGTGATCTGGTTGAAACGTCTCATTATCTGTCTGATAGCGCCTACGCCTTCTAATAACTGTGTACTTTGTCTCTTATTACTCATATTGCTACACCTATGCTATTGATTTTCCTGATATGGATGATTTACCCGCATCTTTGCCACCACCTGCAGGAACCACATAACTTTTTCCATCAATATTTCTAATTTTTTCTCCAGACTTCAATTTACCTTTAAACGGTTTTAAATTGTTGGTATCGCTCTTCGATTGTATCGCTCTTTCTCTCGGTGTGCTCACTGCTCCTTCGGCCAATCCTTCAACGTAAGATTTTCCAGCAGTGTCTCCACTCTTTGATTTTCCTTCGGCCTCTTTAGTAATGTCAGGTGCGTTCTCACCATCTGAATTTCCTGCGGAAATGTCTTCGAAGTTGGCAGTGTCACTCAACATTGATTCAACAGAGTATTCAAAATCTCCTTCTTTGAGAGAAACGTTCAATTCTTCAAATGTCAAATTCTCATACTGAAATGCCAGAGAGATGTTAACTGGTTGGCTCGAACTGTAATCAAATGTGTCCATGTCCATCCTTGCAAGTCTTGGATGTATCGCACGAGTTTTACTAACCGTACCCCCTGCTATTTGATAAAGATCTATGCTTTTTAATAATCTATGCTGTCTCACTGATTGTGGTCTCAGACCAAAGTGATGTGTTTCTCTGAATTGATCACTGGAATTGAAAACTGTCTGAATATAATTTGAATTTTCAATCAATGATTCATCATCGGTACCCATCTTCTTTTTAAACAGTCTGGCGTTTGAAAATTCAAATTCGTAAAGTGTTCTCGCAAATTTTAATCCTAACCCATCCACTGTGTCATACATTCTAACAGTCAACGGATCATAATCGATCTTTCTATTGATTATTCTTTTTCTATTGTACTGATTCATGACATCTTGCTGAACAGAAAATTTCATCCCGTCAACATTGTTACACAAGAAATGTAACCTGTCTTTGAATTCTTTAAGATAACTCACACGTTCAATCAGAAAATCATCAACTACACCTGGATACAAATTATATACTAAAATGTATTGATGTTGCTGACGTATTGCCGATTGAACCCCAGAGCCGCCAACGTAAAGTTGTGCGGCCCTGTTTGCTGGTTTTAAAACTATACCCGACATCTATATAACTATAGACTAGACGTTTGTACCACCAAGACCAACGGATATTAGAGGGAAGATTGTATCGCCTGGTGCTTGATGTATTGCATTGTCATATCTGATGTTTAGCACGATTTGTACTGGTTCAGACACTGCATAGTCTCCATCTGAGTAATCAACATTCTGTAAGAAACAACCTTCAACATCCCATTGTTCTAACTCTGTATTGTTAGTACCATCTAAGATTTCTATCTTAGTACCAAACTTGTAGTTTGATCCTGCTACAGCAGAAGTTTGTTCAAAGTGGTTCATTTGTTTTTGAACCTGTTGACCAACAAGTTTAGAAATGTTGTTGTTGATGTCATCACGCAATGTGATGTTGATCGCTTCCCAAGTGTGTTTCCCTTGCATATATGCGATCGAGTTGTACGAATGAATTGGTACTTCCTCGTGGGTCACCTTTGGTCTAGTAACAGCCATCACTTGCTGTGTTAATTGTAATGGAGAAGCACCCAGGTTACCGAAATTGGTAAATCTCACCCTAAATCTATATTTTAATTTAGGTTGTAGGATACCGCCTCTACCAGTTGACCCGTCTATTGGTACACCAAATTTTGAAAGTGTTGCCATTGTCTACGCTCCTTTTAATTTATTTACGCTCTACCTTTTTTTTATGCTTTACAAAAAAAATTGTAAAGGTAAAATAAAGGGATAGTCGCCTATCCCCTTATTATTAACTTGTTAAACTCTCACCTGTGTTTTTGATACGAAGTGGAATATAGATAAATTCAATTGCTTTTACTGGTTGTATCGCAATGTCAATCCATAATTCATTTCTATCAATTCTTGCACCGGTATTATTTGTTTCATCACAAACTACTAAGAAATCAAACAATGCTCTCTTAGTCACTAGATCTTCCATAAATCTATTGAAAGTATCTACTACCTGATCTCTTGTGATTCTATCATTTGGTTCAAACAAGAACGGTTTCGCTATTAGATCTAATTGATATCTTAGATACACGATCAATCTAGCCACGTTTACTCTATCTAGTGCCGATGCAATCGGTGATAAAGTCTTTTGTCCATACACCACTAAACCTCTGTTTGGTATGAACGCGATTGGATTAATCTTGTTAGCGTATAACGTATCTCTTTGACCTTCTGATAGTGTTACTGCTTGGAATTCACCTTCGTTAGTGATATAACCAACTGACGTTGAGTTATCTACTAAACCTCTGGTATAACCAGCCGGTGCGAACCAAGGATATGCTACCTGATCATTGAATGCAAGTGTTCTCAACGCGATGTGCGATGATGGAACAACCACATTGTTACCTGACAAGTCAGTTGAGTATCCTGATGGATAGTAAACAGCCGCATATGGTGATGCAGATGTTAAACCGTTTTCATCATTTGCAGGAGACTGAGCAGTGTTTGTTGCCCAATTCTGTGTTGATGTTCCATCTGGTCTTAATCTGAATGGTGAGTCACCTACCACGAAAGCAGTTTGTTTTCTGTCTGTGGATAGTGTGATCATCTCATCTAAGAGCTCTGGATAACCAGGAGCGGCAATCAAGTTAAAGAATCTTGATTCTGCTCTGATGTCATCGTTATCGGCAAGAGCACCTTGTAATTTAGTTACTATAACCTTACGTTGTGCTGATCTGCCCATGTACGCTGATCCATCTTCTCTTAGTCCCGATTCTGTTACCCAAACATTACCGTTGTTGGTACCATCATAAGTGTAGTTTGTTACGTATTTTTTAACATTGTAACCACTTAATCTTGTGTTGAACAACAATATGTTTTCTGGGTATACTGCTGGATCTGGTGCGTCAGAATGGAAGTTGCTGTATGCTGATCCCCAATCCTGTGCATCTTCATCTGCACCGCCTGGATTACCTACTGCGTCTGCAAATAGTACTCCTGATGCTGTGCTCTGATCCGTGTTGTCAAGCAATGTCCACTCAGATGCAGAATTGTTCCATTTGTAAATCTTCGGATAAACCTCTAATTCATTTGAATCAATCCATATGTCGCCATCTGCTAGAGATGAAACACCATCTGATTTTTTAGTTGGTTCTTCTGATACCATCTGTAGATCTTTCAATCCACCGCTTACAACTGAGTTAGCATCGTATCTGTCTTTTGAGTTTGCGTATGCTAACCATTACATCGTACCGCCATCATTCACAGCAACATAGATGTCTGCTGATTGTGATGAGTTGTACCATAATGTTCCGTTGACTGGATCACTTGTTGGTGCTGATGTGCTCGCTTCATAAGTCAAATCACTCCAAAGTGATTTGTAGTAGAATGCGTTAACACCAGATGATGTGTTATCAGTGAATCCTAAATCTGATGTTGCAACACCTTTTACGTTAGTGTTGTCTGTGCCATCATGTATGTACACTGTATAACCACCTGTTCTTGTGATTTTTAAATATTGTCTTGTTGCACTCACATATTCTTTTGAAGCAACAATGTTAGCACTTGATAGTGTTGAATTGTTATTGATCGCTGTAACGATCTCATCAAGTGTTACTGGGTTACCAGCACCTGCGGCACCAGTCACGGTGATCGACTGACCATTAACTTCAAAGTTAATTGCAGTATTGGCACCACCTGTTGCTACACCACTGTGAAGTGATGCGGCATTACCTGTTGCTACAGTCGAAACACCACCATCTCTAACTCTTAAAGAGTATTGTACTTCTGGTGTTGCTGTTGCACCACTGAACGCTTCAATTGATTGTCTTGAATAAGCATCTGAACTGATTGTAGACGCTGTTGATGTGAAGTTTGCTTTTAATTCTGATGAGATGTTACCATCATCAAAATCGTCAAATCTTACATACACACTGTTTTCAGCAAGTGCTGAGCCTTCAACTGCTGTCGCGGCGTCATCTCTTGAATAAACATTTGCTGACTGTGTTGACCATGCACCTGTTGATGCATTGTATGATTTGACTGCAACGTTGGCACCTTGTCCACCTGGTGTTGATTTTAACCAAATGTCGTTATAACTACCTGAAGCGGCCACTGTTGGCGCTGTTCCGTTGCCTGATTGAATATAAACATTAGCACTTGTGGCTGTCTTCCATGACGGTGATCCTACCACTTCCCATGTTCCTGAAACTTTTTGATAAAGTTTGGCTGGCGAAGTCGAAGCAACTAACACATAATCTAGATCAGTTCCATAAGTTGTAACTGGATCTCCATTTGATGCTACGTTACCGCCTGCGGCACCTGGTGCGTCTGTTAATACTGTTGGTGACATTTTTTCCCAAGCACTTGATGTTGTGTTTGCTTGGAATAGTCCCCAGTCGGTATTAGCAACGTCTAACCAATAAGTTCCGTTTGCTGGTGCTAATTTTGGAGCCGTCGATTGTGCTTCAAGTTGATCTAAGTCAACGTCAGCTCTCACAACGTAAGCTCTGTTTGATATTCCTAAAAATGAATATGTTGATAGCAAACCGTATTCATTTCTTTCATCTCCATGTATCTGTGTACCTTGGAGTGATTTAAATGATGGTTCGCCAAAGGTTGTAACCAGTTCTCTCTGTGATGTTACTAAGAATGGCTTACCGGCGTTTGCTGAAGTAGTACCTATCGCTGTTGCACCTGTGCTAGGATCTGTCTTGTCCTGTGCTGTGGCAATAACGACTAGTGGTACTGTACCTTGACCTGCCGGTGCATACATAGATTCATCTATTACTGAAACTGATACACCTGGTGATACTAGTGTTGGCATAATTTAATCTCCCTGCTTACATCTATTATATAATAGTGTTAATATCCTTTTGTTATATTCATATTTAGTTAAATCTTTTAAAAATATGGCATTAGTCAACCACCTTTAAAGGTATTAAATACACATATGTCAGAGAATTTAGATTTAAAACACGTCAGACCGCTGTGTATAAAGTGTAAGACAAGGCCCGGTGCCTTTAACTATAAACGCAAAGGAAAAATATACTATAGACGCAAGTGTGACCAGTGTATCAAAGAAGATAAAGGTTTGTCTACCGGCAAGAAACAGCAATGGGAAAAGACAGGCTACAGGAAAAAATCTATCTGCGAGAAATGTGGTTTTAAATCAAAACATCCTGCACAAATGGATGTGTATCATGTTGATGGCAATTTAAAGAACAGTGATTGGAGCAATTTGAAAACAATTTGTGCTAACTGTAGCAGAATAAAAAGCATAGAGGAAGTTGGCTGGAAACAAGGGGACTTGTTACCGGACCTTTAAAATAAGTTATAATAAATATCAAAAAGGAGTTTATGGCAAAAGAAATAATAGGAAGTATAAAACTGCAAATAGATGCCGGAAAGGCGAATCCCGCACCACCGGTGGGTCCTGCACTAGGACAAAAAGGAGTCAACATAATGGACTTCTGTAAAAAATTCAACGATAAAACCAAAGGTGATATGGGTAAAATTATACCTGTAGTAATCACTGTTTATTCAGATAAATCCTTTGATTTTGTGTGTAAGAAACCACCCACATCTTTTTTAATAAAACAAGCACTGAAACTGAAAAGTGGGGCTCGTGCGCCAGGTAGGTCATGGATCGCTACGTTATCTAGAGAACAAATTGAAAGTATTGCAAAAGAAAAGATGGAAGATCTGAATGCTTTAGATCTCGAAGGTGCAATTAAGATTGTGGCCGGGCAGGCTAGATCAATGGGTATTGAAGTTAAACTTTAATATCTTCTATAATTTTAGAAACTTTTTTGTTTAACTGCTCAACTGTACCATCATTGTCAATCGTGTAATCCACACGAGTGTTGACCCAATCCCACTCACTCTGGTGTATGCCCATTTCCATTAGACTGTGCTGACTGAACGAATCACCAGCGGCCGCTTCTTTGGCCATTTCGTACCAGTGTGGTTCGGGTCCACGTTTTACTCTCACGACAACCCCACCAACTGTTTTTATTAAACCAACTTCATTTTTAAATCTGCAGTCGGTCACTATTGTTGGTTTACGACCTTTTGAAATGTATCTGCTTTCTAGACTGTAAAGCCAGATGCTTGGATGGAAATTCTCTCTAAATATTTCTGTTCCAATAATTTGTAAAGCATATCTTGGTGTGAATCTTTTATTACCTAGTTTTTGTACCCACCAGTTGTCCATGGACTCGCGAAATGCTCTGCTGTGTTCTGTATCACCTTCGAGCATATTCCTAGGCCAGCCAAAAATATTACTCACAGTATCTTTTAAGGGAGCCGCGAAAGAATCTTTAGCAAAACCGTTTTTTTCAAACTGCTCAGCAACCGTATTTTTTCCAGCACCAATGAATCCAACGAGACCTATCAACATATTCTTATTGTATGTTATTATCTATTTTTTGTCAACTGTTTTTTAAAAGTTATCCAATGACCCAAGTTAGTGGATCTTCTCCAGTTGTGTAAGTTTCAATGTCACGCTCTAGTTTTTCAATTGCCGCTTGGGCTTCAGATTTCAAAGTTTCACCATTTAATGTGACATTTCCTTGAGCACCTGGCAAACTGCTGTATTTTGATCTGGCTTCACCCAACATCATTTTTGACTGCGCCAGAGCATAATCTCTTATCCAGGGTCTGCTGTATCTCTGTGTGATCAGGGTGTCAACTGGTTTTTCCATGTAAACTTGTAATAAAACTTTTTCAATAGTACGTGGTCTACGCATTAGAATCAATTTGTTCTTTTCTGTGACATATTTGAAATTCAAATAACCACCAAATAATCGTCTTACCACTTCTTGGTACTGTGCAAAAGCGTCCCAAGTCATTAATCCACCGATCCTACCACCTTGTAAGAAATATAAATTAGTGTATGCTAATTCAAAAGGGTCCAAGTCGATGCTGTTGTTGGAACCCGCAACACTTCTTCTAAATATCTCTCTCACTTCAATCACTTCTGTTGATAATGTGTACTCTTGCACATCTGGTTGTAGTTCAAGATATATGTAGGCTTCTTCAGTTGAATTCGAACTCCTCTGTCTGAATTTGTCAACTGCTAAATCAATTGCCTGCTCGTAGTGTTTGGGATCTAACTCAACATCAATCATACCATCACCAAGAATAGTACGTATTTCGTCGATTAACTGCTGTCTTTTAGTTTGTTGTGCTACCATTGTAATACTATTTAGTAATCATTTTAATTTCAATAAATAGTTTAAAAGGAATATTATAGATATTATGCCTAGACTCAGTTTATGGAAACCAAATAAAGGTAATGACTACAAGTTCGCCGATCGTACAATCAAAGAACACTTCTTAGCAGGTGGTACGGGCGTATTTGTACACAAATACATAGGGCCACATTCTCAAACAGACAGCGTTAGTGGTGATCAACCTGTCAATAAGATCACCAGTGAACTGAATGTACAAGATTTATTATTCGGTGAGAATAGAGATAGAAAATATGATCCAGACGTATTTGATATGAGAGGTGTTTATAGTGTCGCTGATCAAGATTTTGACTTGACACAATTTGGATTATTTCAAACTGCTGATACTATTTTTATCACATTCCACATAGGTGATATGATGGAAAGGCTAGGAAGAAAAATCATTCCTGGGGATGTTTTTGAGTTACCACACCAAAACGATGAGACAAGATTAGACTCAGCGAGCATAACATTACAGGCGAAGCCTAGTAAAAAATTTCGTAAAGGTGAGACCATAACAGGTGGTACATCAGGTGTACAGGCGACTGTGGTCACATACAACCATAATGCTAAAACTGTTAGAATAACTCCCATCAGTGGTAATTTTGAACAAAATGAAATCATCACCGGTGACCGTAGTGGTGCTACCGCAACTGTTACAAGTTTCACACCAAAGGAAAATTTAACTATTAATAAATTTTACGTTGTCGAGGATGCCGCAAGGGGACAAGAAGGTTATGATCCTGGTTGGTGGCCACACATTTGGAGATGTAAAGCAGTGGCTATGCAGGACACACAAGAATTTAGAGATATACTCGGTACCGGCGAAAATGCTGACGACCTTAAAAACATTATCTCAACTTATCAATCAGAAATTGACATAAATGATGCCGTGATCAATGAAGCAAAAAGGAATGTTCCTACCAAAGGTATGGAAGTTGGCCATTTATATGTAAATCAAATAGATCAACATAAAGTAGATTCAAAATCACAAGATGGCACCGCTGGCAAGGGCATCGACATTGCACACACCGGTACTTCGTTTCCAAATTCAATACAGGATGGGCAATATGTATTGCGTGTTGATTACTCACCAAGTAGATTATTTAGAAAAGAAGGCAACAGATATATCAAGGTATCTGAAGATTTTAGAGGCACATTTGTGAGCTCTAACAAAGGACTTGATAGTTTCATAAACAATACAAGTAACTCGCCAGTAACAGATGATGGTAAAGAAAGACAGTATCTAAGTAAAGTAATCAAACCTAAGGTGGACAATTAATGCAATATTGGTATGACCAACAGATAAGAAGATATATCTTACAGTTTATTAGACTGTTCGATGATTTCTCTATACGTACAGGTAAAAAAAATAACGCAGACAGCGAGACCTACGTGAGAGTGCCAGTGAGATATGCTGATATGAGTAGAATGGTTGCACATATCTTGAGACACAGTTCTGAAAATGTAATGAATTCTGCACCTTTCATGAGTGCATATATCACAAACTTACAGATAGCAAGAGAAAGACTACAAGAACCAAGATTTATTGATAAAGTACAAGTCGCTGAGAGAAAGTTTGATAATACCAATCAAGAATACATTGCCGAAATAGGAAACACTTATACCGTAGAGAGACATATGCCTGTACCATACAATCTCAACATGGCTGTAGATTTATGGTGTTCGAATACTGATCAAAAATTACAAATCATGGAACAAGTTTTGGTACTGTTTAACCCGGCAGTTGAAATACAGGCAAACGACAATCCATTAGACTGGACCAATATCACTAACGTCGAACTAGTTGACATAGTTTGGAGCTCTAGGGCAATACCACAAGGTGTAGACACACAACTTGACGTTGCTACCTTGACTTTTAGTTTACCAATCTGGTTGAATCCTCCAGCGAAGGTTAGAAAGCAATCAATCATCAAACAGATAGTAGCCCGGGTCAACAACACAGATTCAATAGATGACCTAGACTATGATCCAAGATTCATGGACTTCTTTGAAAACTTTCCTGGCCAGATTTCAACAAACATCATTACTCCAGAGAACGCACAAATAAGTGTCGTGGGTAATCAAGTTAGTTTGTTAGGTGCATACGGTGCCAATGAAAACGAAAACTGGAAAGAATTTATAGAAGTGTATGGAGAGCTACAAGATGGAATCAGTAAATTAATTTTAAGACAATCAGATAATGTTGAAGATGATTCTGCAGACGTGTTTGGTACTTTGGCCTTTCATCCATCAGACAATAATAAATTAATTTTCACATTAGATACAGATTCTCTACCTACTAACACACTACCTGCTGTGACAAAAATCATCGATCCAGATATTGCTTATCCTGGCCAGGGCTTACCAGCGGCGGCTACAGGGCAGAGATATCTGATTGTAAATCCTACCACGATCGGAAACACTGGTTTTGCTTCCTATTTTAATCTTGAAGCAAAAGCCAACGATATCATAGAATATAACGGCACAGCATGGACTGTATCATTCGACAGTGACAATGTTAATACCACACAATACGTAACCAATACAAACACAGGAACGCAATATAGATGGACAGGTAGTGAATGGATTGACAGTTATCAAGGACAATATAAAAACGGATTCTGGAAATTAGAACTTGCAACTTCTTAATAAATCTACTACAATATCAGTATTATGTATAAAGCAGTAGGTACAACATTTTTGGCACAAGACACGGGTAAAATACTTTTAAACTTGAGAAGTGGCAAAGTAAAATATCCATTTACTTGGAGTTTCTGGGGTGGTAAGATTGAAAAAGATGAAGAGGCGCTTGTGGCCTTGCGTAGAGAACTCACAGAAGAAATGGGGTTCATACCTCCCATGGAAAAACTAAATCCACTTGACACATACACTTCAAAAGACAAGAGTTTTGTATATCATACGTTTGTTATATTGACTCCAAAAGAATTCATTCCTAATCTAAACCATGAGAGTTCAGGGTATGCCTGGGTTGATATTGGCAAGTATCCTCAACCTTTACATGATGGTGCAAAGATCACATTAGAAAATAAAAAGAACATACTGAAACTAAAAAAACTGAAACAATCATTCACTAACATTAAATAGTTAGTATGACAAAAATTTATCAAATAGAGCAATTAAAAATGATACGCGATTTAAATGAATTCGATCGCACTGAAAAACTTGGTGACTTCTTGTTAAAATATCTAACAAAAAATGGAATAACAAAAAAGAATTTCTACAACTTCTGTGATGGCATGAGCAGAGAAGAAACCAAAGAACTATACAACACATTAGTTAAAGCATACCAACATCGTTCACAGGACAATACCGAAATTGACTTACAACTGAGATATGACATCGAAGATGCCTATTTTATAGTAACGAACAATCTGCTCACTAAAAATAAAATGTATTCATTTCCGAGTATCATGAAAAAATACAGAAAAGACATAAACCCGGTACGAGCGTTGTATTTTGAAGTGGCGGAACTCAACATCAATTTTGATAACAAAGATATAGATTCAGAATACATAAAACAACAGTTCTGCAATCAGGAATGGTATGAAAAATTAATGTATTCTATAGAAAATGATTTAGAAAGTTTAAAAAAAATTGAAGCAAAATACAACAAACTCAAAAAACAATATAAATTTTTTACATTGCCAATTTCGTATTACCATACACAAGAAATGATAAATGATATGCAAAAATGGTTAAATGTTTTTACGAAATTTTATAGAAAAGCAAACAACATCAAATTTAAATACGACTAGACTAGACAAGTAATCAATCTCACTAGATTTTCTGTTTCATCATCTTCGATTGCTTTACCTATAACATATACACAGTTTGTAACACCCGCATATGCTTGACCCACACCTGGTATGTCACTGGTAACTATCAAGTCACCTTTTTTAACTGGACCAATTATGCTGACCGGAACCCTTCCTCTCAATGCCACTGCTACTGTTTTACCTTTTTGGTCACTGTTCATCAAGTAAGCAGGTTCATGTGAAACAACACCTGCAATCCTGTGATCCATTGCCTTGGTAGACTGCGTAACTTCTGCTGATCCACCAAACACCAACACTGTTCCAGTTTCGTACTCTTCGTCAGTGACATACAATTCTGCCAAGTCAGCATACTGAGCCGTTGTTGCTGTAACGTGTGCTGTGGCGGCTTCTATGTCTGCTAGTGTAATGTTTGTGACAACTGTTGTTGAACTTGTAATGCTAGATGACGTTAAAAACTTAAATCTGTCTGTTGATTCTTGCCATATCATACCAGCATGATCTTCTGTTGAACCACGTTCTATCAATATACCTGAATCTAATGAGTTGTTGGAAGATCCGCCGGCATTTCTATTTAAATATACCATAGGATCGTCAACTTCTAACTGTGTGACATCTATTGTTGTAGTATCACCATTGATTGTTAAATTTCCTTGTACAGTCAAGTTACCTGAGAATTCTGCATTACCTGTTGTGTTGATATCACCTGTACCGGTAATGTTCTGTGAGTTAAGGTCTAAGTCTCCACCTAACTGTGGCGTGGTATCTTCCACAATGTTTAATAGACCTGTGTCTGTGTCTGTGCCGGCTTCCCAACGAGATGTTCCTGTGTTGTATTTCAATACATCGCCGTTCGACGGAGTGCCTATACTCACATCAGTTAATTCACTTAATTCATTTGCTGTTGCCACTTGGGCTTCTACCCACTGCTTGTTGGCAACATCTGTAGGATTGGATGGATTGGGCACATTAATTACTGTACCTGTACCTCCCATATTGATATTGTAATTGCTTGGGTTGGTTAAGGTACCGCCTAATTCTGGTGAAGTGTCTTGCACAACTTCTGTTAAAATCTGTGATTGTACCACTAGTTCTGTCAAAGAAATTTTATTTGTACTTGCTGTGCCTGTTCCAAGCACAGGGTTTGGTGTTAACCTTGCATCAGTTGTGGATGCATAATATCTTACCGAATACGTATGTGTTCCTGCTCCTGGCACGTCATACACATTAAATGAAGTCAATCTTGTCACGTACGATGTTGACGTTTCAGTTATTGTTTCTTCTGCTATCTGTGTTGAATTCCTGTAAAGTCTCACTTGTATTTCAGTTGATGCACTTATTGTTTTTGTTTGATATCTAATCAGTGCCTGTATGTTCACTGTGTTTGTTCCAGCGATGATCGTTATCGGTGCTGACAGACCTGACGCAACTTCAGTTGTCATGTTGGTCAACTCTGTAGTAGTGCCAGCATCATCATCTGTCACAAGTTGTGCAACTGCTTGTCCTATAGAGCTCACTTCAAATCTGCTGTTTGAACTGTTGTACAGCAAAATACTGTTTGCTGTCACACTTGTTAGATCAACATCATTGAAACTGGCTATTGATAAATTCGCAATCCTGTCATCTACTCTTGTGTCTGTGTAATAAAGATTAGAGCCTTCAGTTAAATCTCCGGTGTCATGATTGCTGATGTCTGAAACTTGTCCTGTGACATCACCTGTAAATACAGGGGTTGCTGTTGTAACATTCAAAACTGTTGCTGTACCTGTTGAATTCTTTATGTTACCTCTAAAGAAGGCATCTGTTCCGTCAGTTCCGTTGTCTAATACTATTGTGCCATTTGTGGATTTAACATCTCCTGTTATATCACCATCAACATCTCCTGTCACATCTCCTGTCACTGTTTTTGCAACATGGTCTATGATCAATGTGCTGTCTTGTGCTACGATGTTACCTGTGACATTACCTGTAAAGTTTGTTCCTGTAAATGAACCCAAGTTCACCGTACCTGTGGCTGTCAAATCTGTGAACGTACCTGTGGCTGACACGTTGGCACCTATCGGTGTTCCATCGATGTACCCTCCGGTCAACGAAGCATTGCTTGACGACAAGTTCGTGACTGTTAAATTCGTTAATGAACTGATTGAAAAATTCTGTATTGAAGCACTGTTAAAGTCAATGCTCGCGGCTTCGGTAAACGACCATGTACCGCCGGCCGCTGATGTATAGAGTATAGAAGGATTAGTACCTGTTGTGGCAACTTCTAACCCAGCACCAGAACCAGGCACACTGGTATTGCCCGAATTGACTGTTATGACCGGATCACCTGTTGTTAAATCAGTAGTTGTTATAATCGTAGAAGGATCTGCAAAAGTCACTGTGTTTGCAAATACAAATTCTCCTGAACTACGTCTCGTGGTTTTTGACATTTATGCTCTGCTCCTATTAATATTTAGCATAAAGATTGTAACAATTGCTATTATTTTGAATAGTCCGGTAGCGGGCCACCGTATTTCTGGCCTTTGACTGTGTTACTGCCAACTTTTTGCCTTTTGCCATCAAACTTGTGATCACGCTCTGAATCTCTAGATCTCAAACCTTGGCTCTTGCAGGACGCCAGCCAAGATGCGGGTAGGTCTTTGTCAGGTGTGTTAGATTTACACACTTCTTTGGGTGCCGGCCCGATGTTCTCTGTCTTAATGATTTCGTTGATTCTCATACTGTTATTTATACCCAACGCACAAAAAGAAAACGCCCGACATAAAGCCGGGCGTTAACTCAAATTCTAAACTCGAACAACTATTATAGGAAGCTCAAGTTTGAAGTATTAATAGCAATTGCTGATACATAGTCACCTGCATTACCTAATGAAGATGCTGTATTGTTCAATTCAACATAACCGTATCTTGTCATGAATGACACTGTAGGTTCAAATGTTGCTGGATCAATTACAACGCCTGATGACATTAGAGGAATGTATGGGCAGTAGAACGCCGCGGCATCTACTTCACCTGGACCTTTGTAACCAACTAGTACGTTAGTGTTGTCTGAAGCGTATGAGTTAACATATACTCTCATTGCACCATTTAAAGTACCTACAAATTTAGTGTTTGTTGGTGCTTCGAACGTACCTTCAGTTGTTCTCGCGAACGCTGAAGTTGTTGCTGATTGTAGAATTGTAAGAGCAGTTGGAGACATAACCGCAAAGTTACCTGCGCCTCTTCTTGTTCTTTGTGCAATTCTGTTTGCTTCTCTGTTGATTAATACAGCCAATGCCGCGTGTTCATCACCCACGAAAGTTGCTGTACCTGACACTGCGCCTTGGTCATATGTAGGGCCGCCTGAACCAGCCAATGAAATTAATGAACTGATGATCTCTTGATCGATCTCAGCCGTAATTTCTTGTGCTAGTGCCGCCATGATTTCTGCTTCTACATCTAAACCGTGCATAGCGTTTGCATCTTGCGCCGACTCAAAAGTCCATCTTGCTGATAGTTTTCTTGTCTTCGCTTCAACAGTTTGTTTTAAAATTTGGATAGATAGTTTGTTACCACCGAAACCTTCCATTGTGGATGTTGCGGCCGCTGTATCAGTGTTCGCTGAATCTTGACCAGAGTAACCTCTAGCAATTTTCGCTGGTGATAATGCTTCTTCACCTGCTGTAACGCCTTGATCTGTTTCTGCGTATCTAACTCTTAATGTGTGGATCTGACCTACTGGACCCGTCATAGGTTGAACACCAACGATTTCGTTAGCGATCACTGTAGGCATAACCCTTCTAATTACTGGAAGAATCACTTTG
>Ga0075480_10001290_pt1 | contig 15817 bp, 3 predicted proteins | sample DEB08_DNA_7_FD_81590 | JGI IMG/M metagenome (GOLD analysis project Ga0075480, IMG submission 81590) | Aqueous microbial communities from the Delaware River and Bay under freshwater to marine salinity gradient to study organic matter... | ecosystem: Environmental > Aquatic > Marine > Coastal ... | reverse complement strand
GTTGATGTAGTAGTTGTCGTTGATGTAGTAGTTGTCGTTGATGTAGTAGTTGTCGTTGATGTAGTAGTTGTCGTTGATGTAGTAGTTGTCGTTGATGTAGTAGTTGTTGATGCAACTGTAGAAGATTCTGTACTTCCAATATTTGCTTGAATACTTATCTCAATTGGATTATTAATTACGGATATATAAGACCCACCTATAAATATAACAATTAAGACAACAAAAATTGTGGTGAATTTACCACTCATTTACTGATTCGTTTAACTCATCATCAATTAGATCTGATATTTCTGCATTGTCCAGCTTTAAACTTTCTTCATAGTCAGCAGGCCTATTCAGTTCAGCATATTTTTTCATAAAGTTACCAAGTACAAGAATAATCAGTATATAAAACAATAAAACAAGCATAAATCTGTAAGCTAATGATCCGCTCTCTAATAAAGTTTGTTGTAGTTCGTTAAACTCACTATCCGGTGGCAAAACAAGAATTCTTATGAAAAGCCATATACTAATCAAAAAGCTAACAATCGGCATTGCTTGATTTATTCCATCTGAGTCTCCAATTGCATCAAATAACTCGTTCCCTCCCCATGGAACTGCTTTAAATATAACTCCCTCTAGACACATCAAATAAGTAAGTTTACAAATTGCCATTAACACGCCGGAGGAACTCACAGATTCAAATGAAGTAGCGTAAAAGAAAAAGTATCCAACTATTGAAAGACTAATCATTGAGTAAAATTTTGGTGACAACTCAGCTTTAGGTCTATTTGAAACTACGTGTATGGCCGCAATAAAACCAAGTATAAATCCAAATGGAAGATCGATAACAATAAATAATATGGTCGAAAGAACAGCAAAAAACATAGCTTGAGGATTCCAAGAAAATTTAACAATTTGATCGTATAAATAATATTCAATGAGAGACTCTATGCCCTCATAAAAGAAAGTAACAATTACAAGTCCAAATAAAACTCCAAGAAATATTGCTAAGTTTTCCTCTCGTACTTCAAATGTAAAACCCTCTTCAACAAATGCATACAAAAGAGATGTAATAAGAGCAACAAGTGATATCTCCATTGCTGTTTCAAGTTTTGTTTTTTCTTTTAATTTAGATTCTCGATTTGACCACCTAACTCTATAGTGAGCAATAATTCTATTGAACCATTCCTGAGCAAGTAAAACTCCATAAAACAAAAATATAATTCCAGAAGTTATGAGGAATGCAAAAGCATTCTTTTCCTGATCTGAAAAATCAATATCACTAAAAAGTGGAATCGTTGTGATAAGTTCATTTGTGAATGTTATATTTGTTGATGTATCAACAACATTTTCTTCTTCATCAAATATATTACTTTCTACAGGCACCGTAGTAGTCACCTCTGGCAACTCAGGAATTTTATTAATTATATATTCATCTGATGTAATTTCAGTTGTTATGTCTCTGTAACAATAAACTGAGTCACAATCCGGCCCACTATATTGTGTGTAGTTTGTGGTTAAAATTTTTAAAATAACAGAAAGATTTGTTGTACCATCCCACTCTACAATTTTTTGTCCTTGATTTGAGTATTCACTAAACTCTTGAGGCTCACCAAGCAATCCATCAGGTGTAAGTTCACGAACTGAGAGAATTACTTCATCAATATTTTCAATCCCATTAACTAACCATGAAATCTGTAAATTATCTTTATCTATTCTTGCTGAATCTATTTCAATAGTTGCTTCATCAGTATCATATAATTTTGTATCTGAATATCCATTGTTAAATACACCGTTAAAGAACGAAAAGAAAAATATAAATGAAATGATCAGTTTTTTCACTATCCAAACACCTCAACTTTTTCTAATTGTCCTATAACTATGAGCCTTTGTTTTGCTGAAAATTTAGGATGACAAGTTGTTAACGTAATTCTGTCATCACCATAATTTTCTAATACATAATTATCTTCTGGAGAAACTATTTTTACCTCTATAATTTTATATTTATATTGATTTGTATTTGTCTGAAATATTATTGTTTCACCAACCTGAACTCTGTCAAGATTGCCAAATGGAGCGCCATAAGTAGTTCTATGACCGGCAATTGCAAAATTTCCACCTGTACCAGGAAGTGAAGTTCCAAGTATATATCCTGGTCCATATTCTAATTTTTTGTTCGTTGCTCCAAAAACTACGTAATGATTTATATTTGCGGACAGAATTGTTAATCTTCCAACTACGTCAGGTAGGAACTCTGCTTTTGCTGCTTGATTGGTAAGAGTTTTTGTTGCAATTGAAATAATTGACTCTTGAAATTCATCAGTTTGTTCTAAATTATCTAAAGATTGTTCTGTCATCATATTTTGGTTTCTCATTTCAGAAAGATTAAGTTCACTGAATTGAAATTTGTTTTCCAATAAATTTTGTTCATCGTTAATAACTGATGTAGAAAAAAAAGTTTGGTTAACAGAGTAAATTAGAATAATAAATCCAGCTATTAATAGGCCTACACCAAGTGGAAGAAGAGATCTTTTACCTGTGTTTTGGGTTGATGCAGATCTACTTGCTTTTGTTACTTCTCTTTGTCTTAGGTTTTTTTTTAGTGGTAAATCGAATATAAGTCTTGGAATATTTCTGTGTTTTTCAACTGGTTTTTTTGTAAAGACAATTGAAAATCGGTTAGATGTCATCAATGTTAACTTCTCTCGTAACATTTCCTCTGTGACGTCAATACCGAGATATTTTGCATTTCTGGATATATTTTTAACTGCTGAAGTTAAATAATCTACCTCTTTAAGCATTGTTACAATATCCTCAGTGAAGTTTTCAGGTTCAGCAATTAATGGATTAAATCTTTCACTGATATCTATGCTTATCATGACCTCTGTTCCAATTGCATTCTCAAGGACTTTTTTAAGAATATTAGATTTTACGTATACCTCTGAAAGTTCAACTTCTAAATTTTGATTTATAAAACTAAGTGAGCGTTGGTTCTCAATCTCGTTTGAAGATACATCTATTTCATTTCCTGAATCATCAGATTTTAATTTTTTTAAATCGCTTTGATTAATTTCATTATCTATATCAATTGCAATACTTAACTGACTTCTTATCTCACTTGCTACGTCTGGATTTTCAAGTAAATAAAATTTAGCTTTATCTTTTCCATAACCAAGTTTTTCTTCCCCATATAAGTACCAATTACCTTTTTTCTTTACGATTTTTTCCCTTACAGCAATATCTAGAAATTGACCATCAAAGACTTTCTCTGCCACATCTTCTTCTAATTCTTCATATTCAACAAAAATATTTGTGCTGGGATCTTGTTTTTTAAATAAAGAGCGAGACTTTTTAGTTCTTACTTGCTGGATTGAATCTTCCTCTACAAGTGTTGCATCTGTAATGACATCTGCATCATTTAATCTATTTCTTCTAATTTTAAGTACAAATAATACTGCAAAAATATTAACAATTATTATCAGTAAATATATAAAAAAATATGCCATTTCAAACTAATGCGCTCTTCTAAGTATAAAAGCTCCTAGTCCCATAAGCATCAATCCAAAAGAAATGATAAAGCCACCAACATTTCGACCTGTGTCCGGTAATCCAGGTGTTGGAGGAGATTCATCTGTAAATTGTGGAACAAATGGATTATCTGCATCTTCGTTATAAACAAACTCAACAAAATCATCACCTGGAAGGAATAAGAGTGACTCACCATTATCTTTCTCTTCTCGATCGCCTTCCATAACATTATCTGTATTTTCAGACTCCTCTACTTTATCAAGGGGATTCAGTTCGTCATTAGGTATAATTTCATCTTCTATACAGTCTGCATCCTTGTTCTTAATCATTTTTTGAACTTTGCCATTTTCAGTGTTTGTTACTTCAAGAGCAACTGTAAAGAATTTATTTTCACCAACTTCAATAGAAGAAAAATCAACAGATGAGCCAGCTGGGACTGTTACAGTTTCCTCAGCAATAAGTGTTGTGTTGATCCAAATTTTCTTTAATACTTCTGCAGAAACATTAGATCTTGAATTGTCTACTGTGATGCCAAACTCTGCTCCACCATCTTCAAAATCACAAACTCTGTTTGTAGAAACAATTGGCTCGAATATGTACTTAACTGGTGGAAGTGTAGTTGTAGTAGTTGTTTCACATACTATCGTTTTTGTATCAGATACTTGATATGGAGAGCCTGGGTCAAACTGTTCATAACTACTTTCCAGTGCCCTCCACTGGATTGTTGTATTTTGGGTAAGTGTAATATTTCTTGTGATGGCACTTGTTGGGTTAATTGTCACTAGTTCATACTGTGACCATCCTGAGTTATTTAATTTATTTTCTAGATAAAAAGTTTTTAATTCATCACTTAGGTTTCTAATCTGTATAGTTGACACAGCCGTATTCGCAGAACACTCAGAAATAGTTTGGACCAAACTTGGATTATTTGGAGTACTACCACAATCAGACGCTAATTTAACTGGTGTTTCTAAATACTGTGTATCGCTTGTAGACTTATATCTAAATACTATCTGATCTCCACTATTTAAAGGTACTTCAATACTTGTTGCGTTTGCATTTGCGTTAATAGGTATAACTGCACCTGTTTGATAAAATCCGTTATTAATCTTGTAATCATACATCACGTTAGTTGTCTGAGAACCTGTATTTACAACTGTTAATACCGCCTTAGTTGTATCATTGCTATCACAAACAATATTTGTGAACCCATCTAAAGAAGAAGCTTGATTACAACTTTGAGCTGAGTCATTTACAAATTTATAGGTGGTCTCTGCAGAAGTTTTATATCTCCACTGGAATGTACTATTTTCTGGAACTGTAACAGCAGTTGAAGTAAATGTGCCGGTTACTGAAGTGTTTCCAATAGACTGCCACGAACCACCATTGATAGAAATATCATAACTTACAACAACAGCGGTTGAATTAGGGTTAATTATGGTTAACTTAGCTACAGGGCTGTTGCTTAAACATTCGTTAGTATTATATGCACTTACTGAAGTTGTAGTGGTTGAACAATCAGCAGGTGCCATGATTACTTCTTGTTTCCAGGTATTTGGTGTTGTAGCGTTAAATATTCTATATCTATAAATTATGTAATTTGTAGTTAAGACATTATTAACACTGTATGGTTGTGAACTAGTTATTGTCTGTGTACCTAAAGGAGTCCATGAAATGTTATTGGTGGTAGACTCGACTTCTACCTGAGCAGTATTTGTGGAACTGTTTGAAATGGTAAATGTAGAATTCTTTACAGAGGTAGTACCACTTGGTGTACAAGTAGTGCTCTGAGTAGCTGTTAGATTTGCAGAAGTACAATCAACAGTCTGAGTTCTAGTTAAGTATAAATATGATGAATTTGAGAAGTCATTTTGTACAGTTGTTGCAGCGTATCTCCATGTTATATATTGTCCAGAAGTTAAGTTTTTATATACAGAGTTATCAACTTGACCAGCTCCAACACTTACAGTTGTCATATATTGATAGCCACCATTATTGATTGCGTATTCAACTTTGTAATACTGAGTTATAGTTCCTGTGTTATTAATTGAGAGCTTAGAATCTCTTGTCTGATTAGAACATGCCTCGAGTGTTTGCGTCACAGTTGAGGTTTGTGGACAATCAACTGTAAGTGCAGTAAGAGTTGTGTAATCTCTAGAAATACTACTTGAAAGACCTAAACGGTACCTCCATTTAACAGTTGCTCCATGAGGAGCTCCAGGAGCTTCTAATACTTTTGGAGTTCCATTAGTAACTGCAGATGTGCCTTTAGTTATCCATCCATTGCCAATGTCATACCATGCTTCTACATAAACTGTATCAGAAGAGTTATTTGTGACCGTTAGTTCAGAAACTCTATTTCCAGCAACACAAGCTTTTAGAGCATTGTTGATAGAGACTTGATTCAATACTTCGGTTTCACAATCAAGTGCTGGAATTGAACCAAACGTTGTTTCTGAAGCGGCAGCAAGCTTTGTTACTGTACCAGCATATTTATACTTCCAGCTAATAGTTTGTCCATTAATGATTGATCTAGTTAGTGTTAATTGGTTACCTGCAGTTATCTCGACTGTTGAAACCTCTGTGGCCCAATCTCCAGAATTAATTGCTGAATGTACTGTTACAAGTATTGGTGTAGAGCCTGTGTTATTTAAAGTTAATGTAGATGTTGCAGTCTGATTAGCACATGTTCCCATTTGATGAACAACTGAGATAAAAGTACCACAATCAACTTCAATTGCTCCACCAGTTAAAGTAGTAAAACTAATATTTGCTAATGCAGCTGTACTGTAAGCAGCTTTATATCTCCACTCAATTGTTGAACCAGAAGTTACCGATTGAGTGGTGCTTGTATTCACTCCTCCAACGACTACACCGTTTGATGAAGTAACTTTATCTGTCCATGTTCCTCCATCAATTCTGTATTGAATGTGATAGTACGCAGGAGCAGGGCTAGAAGATAGCGTTCCATAGTGGAACTTTGAAGATTTCGATCCGCTCACACATTGTCCAATTGAGGTATATGGTGTCGCAATATTTACCCCAGTACAGTTCACAATTTCAGATGTATCAGTTGTAGTCCAATTTAATGTTGAGAAATCACTTCCAGTTTCTGAAATTTTATATCTCCATGTAATTGTCTCACCTTCAGAAACAGACTCTGGTAGGAATGTTGATCCACCAGGATTGACTTGTACTTGATTTGCAGACAAGGTCCAGTTTGAACCACCATCTGTTGAGTACTCAGCTTTATAATATAAAATTCCTGAACTTGAGTTGTTAATGTTTAGTTTTGAAGTCTTATAACCATTGGAATCACATGTTGTATCAAAAGTCACTGTAATATCTTCCCCAGAAGAACAAGTGATTGTTCGTAAATCATCATTTGTCCAGTCAGTTGGAAGATCTGCTACAGTTTTTGCTACTTTGTATCTCCATTGAACAGTCTGTCCTGTAGGAACAATCTGAGTGTGAGGATATTGTCCATCAACACCTAAGGTGATATCTGGTTTATCTACCCATCCAGCTCCATTGACATTTACTTGTACTTTGAAGAGAGCAGAGGTTGTTGCGTCTGCACTATTTTTAATGATAAATTTAACTTCTTTTGTATTGTTATAACAAATGCCGAATGATGTTGTTACGCTAGGATCTATAGTCTCGCAGTTAACAGTTCCGGACTGAACATAATCAACATATGATGCAGAAACTAGTCCACTTAAGGATGTTGCAGCTTTGTATCTCCATCTAATATATTTTCCAGAATCTACATTTTGGGTAAATTCAGCTGACTGCGTACCAGATCCTGCAGCACCTAATGTCAGGTCAGTATCTGCTACAACATATCCTGTACTTCCTTGTATAAAATATTCAACTTGATAATAGACAGTTGTATTTGTGTTATTTGTTAAAACATATCTAGAAACTGCAGAGTTATTTATACATACATCAAGATTTTGAGAAATAATTGTGTCTAATGTACAGTTCACTTCTTCGCTTGTTGCCTCTGTTATCCACGACGTAGGTGTTGTTGCAGTGGACATTGGGTAATATCTCCAAGTAATTGTTTGACCATCTGGAACCATAACAAAGGTAGTAGAGGATGTACCTGGGATTACAGCAGAACCAGAGACTTTACTAATCCAATCAGAGGAATCCCCGCTTAAGTTGTACTGGACATAGAAATATGCTGGAGCATTTGCAGACGATGCATTTGAAAAGGTAAATGTAGACTTTCTCTCTCCAGCAGTACATGCACCAAAAGATGATGAACCTGTTCCATCAAGTATTGGACAATCTACAGTTGTAGACGGGGTTAACGTAGTGTTTGTAATGCCTGTGTAATCATTATTAGTATTGGTAACTTTATAACGCCAGATAATATTTTTTGTATGTGGTACTTCTTGATTGAGTGTTGTATCAGTCTCCCCTGGTGCTACCGCGAGATTTGAATTCTTTAATATCCAAGTAACACCGTTATCAAGTGTGTACTGTACTTGGAAATAGATGGTGTTTAAACTCTCATTGTTTTGTAAGCTTATTGTTGATAACTGAGATCCAGAGTCACAAGAACCCATAATATTCACTACAGTTACATCAATAACACAGTTCACATAAGCACTTGTTGTATCCTCTGTCCAGACACCTGTAAAGGCCTCTGTTGTTTTTACAGATTCATATCTCCACTCAATCTTCTGTCCTTCTAAAATTTGTAAATTATTAGTTGTAATAAGAGAGACACCAGGAGCGATTACAGAATTTACAATAGATGAGTTTGTCCAGTCAGTTACTGTGCCTGATGCATTAACAATTTTATATTGTACGTTAAATTTAGCTGCTGATGTAGAAGAGCTTGTGTTTGTTACCTTAAAGGATGCTGCTCTATAGTTCTCAGCACAGGCAGTATAAATTGCCTCACCTGTGACCGCAGTAAATGGACAATTGATAGTTTTCGTATCGGTGTAGTTCCACTCCTCTAAATTAAGGTTGTTTAAAACTTTATTTACTTTATATCGAACCTGTACAGTTCCACCATGTACAACAGTTACTTCGAGTGGATGATTTTCTGTTAGGCCGTTGCTTACAATTTCTGCAGTCTTAAATGCCTGCCAATCTGTATCAGAGTTTCTCTTATATTCAATAGTGAAGTATGCAGTATCAGAACTTGATGGTACCAAGTTAATGACTGGAGTAGAGCTTCCGTTTCCACATGTTGCAACTGCTACATCTACTTCTACAGAACCACCATCACAACCACAATCGACAGTTGCACTTGCTGTTACCTCTTCCCACTCTTGTCCTTCAAAGTCACCACCATTGGTAGTATCTTTGACTCTCCAGGTAATCGTTTGTCCATCAGGTACAAATTTAGATAAATCCGTATTAGTTGATCCCGCAGAGACCGAGATATCGAACGCCGATTCTAAGGAGTCTGTGGCAGATTGCCAAGTAATACCTCCATCCAATGAATACTGCACCTTATAGTATGAGGTGTAGTTGTCGTTATTTGTTATTGATAATGTTGAAGTTGCACCTAAATCATCACACTCACAGGTTGTTAGTGTTTGTGAGTATTCAGAGTCTGGGTCACAATCAACTTGAACATCTGTAGTGTTCATCATTATATGGTTCATAAAGTTAGCATTGAAGTTACCAGTTATTGAACCACTAGTGTTAGTACCCTCGTCAAAACGATTGTAATAAAGACCTGTACTTGTTAATCCTTTTATAAACGCATACTCTGTTGGAGGTTCATTATAGCTATAGTATGAATTTCCACGATTGTATACTTGATAGCTATAGCTAGTACTGTAGAAATCGTGGGATCGAATATAACCCCATTTTATAGAAATATTTTGGCCATTTGTTACCTTAGTTGAAGGTAGGTTAAACGTCGTTGAATTAGTAAGTTCATCCGTTTGAGTTACTGCTTTACTCCAACTAACACCTCCATTTGTTGAGTATTGATAGAACAATCTCGCTGCCATGTAGGGTTCTAAATGAGTAACAGTTGTATCTTCAAACTTTAACTCTACTTGACCCTTGTTTTCAAGACATGTTAGCTGTGTTGTTGTAAGAGTAACTGGTTGGATGTCGTTGCTATTACAATCAGAGTCTGCAGCTACTGTAATAGTTGAATAACTTCCAACAAAGTTTTCCATATATTTTGTGGATGAGTTGCTTGAGTAAGTTCTGTATCTAATTTGATACTCATGTGTTGAGTCAAGCAAAATAACACTAGCTACATATGCGTTGTTGTTAAAGCGATAAGGCACGAAATAACCAAAATATGTAGCATCATCCCCAGTTAAGCCCCCATAATTGTAATTTTTATACCAATATGAAGATTCAGTTGCATACTGCATTTGTCCAAAAGGTTTCCAAGAATTTCCATCATGTGAAATCTCAACTTGAAAGTGGACATATGTAGAAGAGCTAATAGAGCTAGAGTTGTTTCTATTAAGTTTCAATTCAAATTTGTCAGGGCCGTATAAGTTGCAAGATACATAGTCTGTTGAAAAGTAAATAGGGTCTGAGCTTGAGTTCCCTACTGTGATTCCACAGTTAATAGTTATTGGAGAAGATTCTTCAACAGTGTAGTAAGAACCACCTGAAGTACTTTCAATATGATACTTAATTGTTACTATGTCATTATTGCCAAAGGTTCCAGCCAGGTTGACAGAACCTGTCCCAGAGGTCGGATTAAGCGTAACGGTTCTCTCAACTGAATATGCTCCGTCATTTACTTTTATTTGATAGATTAAGTAATTAGCACTACTGGTGTTGCCACTATAAGAAAATTTAATATATTGTTCATTGTTATAACATGAGGTAGCTGAGTTCAGTTCGCTGAAAGAATGAGAAGTAATATCATTTGTACAGTCAACAAGAAGAGTTGATGTATTCGTAAATGTTCCACTAGTTACTGGTGAAGTAGGAGCATATCTAAAACGCAATGCTACAGTGGTTCCCTGAGGAATTGTATCTTGAATTGTAAAGGTATCTACTTCACCAGGTAAAATCATCTTATAAATAACAGCATTGCTATTTGCTGAATCGTAAAATGCTTCTTCCCAAGTAGTTCCTAAATCAGTTGAGTATTGAACATGAAAATAACCTGTTGCCCAACCATTGTTTCCAACCGTGATAGAAGGTGTTGCACCACCGGAGACACAAGTACCTATTGCGATAGATGCAGTACTAGCACCAACAGTAGGACAGTCCACTGTTTTTACTGCTGAGTAGTAGAGTTTTGAGGCAGTAAAATCTCCACTGGTATAAGAAAACTTAAACTTATACTGTACAGCTCCTGCGTGGTTAGCAGTTACAGTGTCTGTATATGAAGTACCCATAGCATAATTTTGCACAACGTCAGTCCAAGTAGTTCCTCCATCTATAGTCCTACTAAGATTCAGATAATACTGCGTTCCAGAAGGTCTGGTGACAGTAAATGTTGCAGTTGCAAACCCTCCTGATTCAATATTGTTTTGACACTCTCCAATAGTGACAAGATCACTATAGGTATCATTAGTAGAATCAGTTGTTGTTGCTGTTCCCCAGCCAGTAGTTGTAATAACAGGATTACAATCTGTTGTACGCTGTTCAGCAGTTTTATTGTAATTTCCAAAAAGAACCCAGTCAGTTGAAGCAAGTTCGCTTTCAGCGTATGCGACTTTGTATCTAATTTTCATTGTGGAGCCAGATAATGCCCGTGTTGAAAGATAAATATAATCTCTACTGCTGCTTTGCAACTGATTTATATAATTTGTTGTTTGTACTGCTGTATAGCCATCAATTGCCAGACTTCCTGTAACGCTACTGTCTGTAACTGCACGACTGCCATTGTACTGATAACTACTTTCAATTCTGTAGAATAAATTATCTTTGGTCCAAGTAGAACCATCATCAAGAGAGATTTCAAATGCATACCAAAGTGCTGTTCTGTTTATGTCACTATAGTTTGAGTTATACATCACCCAACCCATCCACTGTTTATTATCAATACAGCTATTAACTATATTGGATGATTTAATTTCATATTGATAAGAATTATTATTGTATGGGGCAACATTTAAATCACAGTCGTGACGCCAGCTAACACCATTTGATGGAGAACTTAAGAATTGTTCTTGATAAATACTGGTATTCCATGAAGGGTTTTCAGTATAAGACTTCTGTATTTTCCACCCCATATACGCATCTGCTTCATTTGTATATGTTTTGGCTCCAGCTGTATAAACCAAAGTTTCCCCTGCAGCAATCGAGAATGTTGCTGAATCTGAAGTGTCGTATGCTGATGGCGTATTGGAGGTATAGGTGTTGCCATTTTTTGTTGGCGTTACTTTAAAATAAATAGTCTCTGGCTCATTATTAGTAAGAGTTAATGTAGAGGTCTGGCCTGCAGAACTACACGTTGTTACTTCATAGCTTGCTGTAACTGATGGATTACAGTCGTGACGCCAGCTAACACCATTTGATGGAGAATTTAAATATTGTTCTTCATAAATACCGGTATTCCATGAAGGGTTTTCAGTATAAGACTTCTGTATTCTCCACCCCATATACGCATCTGCTTCATTTGTATATGTTTTGGCTCCAGCTGTATAAACCAAAGTTTCCCCTGCAGCAATCGAGAATGTTGTTGAATCTGAAGTGTCGTATGCTGATGACGTATTGTAGCTATAGCTGTTGCCATTTTTTGTTGGCGTTACTTTAAAATAAATAGTCTCTGACTCATTATTAGTAAGAGTTAATGTAGAGGTCTGGCCTGCAGAACTACACGATGTTACTTCATAGCTTGCTGTAACTGATGGAGTACAGTCGTTAAATTGAGCGGCTGTGTACTTATAAGGGAACCCAGAAGTGTTAGTCCAGTCAGGATTCTCAATATACGCACCTTGTACAATCCACTGCATCCAACCTTCAGTATCATCAGTGTATAGTTTTCTCATGTCTGGGCTAGTGGTAGCATCGTATGTTAAAGTCTCGCCAGCTGGAACTGAGAAATAAATTGCAGCTGACCAATCAACATAGTTCGAACTATATTGATTGTAATTGTTAGATGAAGTTTTAGTAGGTGCAGCTTTAAAGTACAAAGTCTGAGCTTCATTATTGGTTACAGAAAGAGTTGCGTACCTTCCGACAGAGGAACAAGAACTAAAGGTTGCTGACTGTGTAAAGTCTGCAACACAGTTTGTTTGTTTACTGAAGACTGCCCATTCGGCATTTGCAGTTGAGTCTGTTGGGTTTGTATCAGCAATACGATATCTGAAATATCCTGTTGAAGATGAGGGTATGTTTACTGGAGATGAAAAAGTAAGGGTTTGACCATCGGCAAGAGCTTGTCCATCTGCAACCTCCGTCCACGTAACATTATCTGGAGAAAAGTCTACATCAACAAAACCGCCATAGCTGTCATTTGCTGCATTGTAGTTTGTTAGTGTAAGTCGTATGGTTGCGTTACCAGAGCCATCACAGATTTGAGAAGTTGATTGAGAAATTCTAGTGTAATTGGCAGAGCTATTTGTTGATTCTCCACCATTACCCCACCAGTTACAATCTACAGCACTAGGTGCAGTCCATCGAACCCAGGAATCTCCAGATTTTAATTCATTACCATAACTCCTTGAAGTGAAAGTGCCCTCAACATGTGAAGATGAGTATAAATCTGTTGAACGATATTGATAGTAGCTTGTACCATACACCATTTTAAATTCTGGAATAACGCCGTGATAAACGTTAGCTGTATATGTATATGTTTGGCCGGCATTGATTGTTCGGCCATATGAATCTTGCCAGCTAAAAGCACTTGAACCTATACTGGATCGTTTTGCATGTGCGAAGTACATTGATGTGTTTCCAGTATTAGTGAGTGTGACATTATAGGTTACAAAGTCGTTGTTACAGGTTCCATTTGTGGTGGCAGTAATAGTACCTGTGTAGGTTTTACAATCAATAGTTCTACTCGTAGCTGATGTAAACCCGGACGTAGCTGTTGGGTTAGCATCTGCAACAATGTACTGAAAATAAACCGTCTGAGCATTTGCTACTGTAGTTGGCATGCTGATAGTCTCTGGTGTTCCTGGGACAACTGATTCTCCATCAATAAAGGTTACCCATGTTCCACTTGAGCCAATCTTGTACTGTACATCAAAATATGTATTAGCTGTTCCTGTATTGGTAAGCGTTACAGTTGGCGTTGAAGATCCGCCACTACATGTTCCAGCAGCAGTATCTACAGTACCAGCCGCATAATTACCACAGCCAGAACCTGTTAATAAATCCCCTACTGTATACATTGTTCCAGAATATGGATTAGATGTGTTGTACCTCATTCGGTACTCCACCGTCTGTCCTTGGTATACAGCTGGTGCACCAGTTGCAGAGAACTGTCCACCTGGCGATATCTGCGTTCCGTTTAATATGTTAACCCAGCTTCCACCAGCAATTCTGTAATCTACATCAAAATATTGTGTTGTTTGTCTGTTATTGGTAATAAGGAGTGCTGGTTGTTGATAACCGCTTGCACATTCACCAAGTGAGGTTTTGAATGATGGAGCGAACGGATCATATGCATTTGGTCCACAGGAAGCACCGTCTGTATTATCACTTGTAAATGTAGATCCTTTGGCTGATACATTATACTGATTCGCTCCAGTTCGTCTTACTTCAAATCTATTTCCAAGACCATCATCAATAATGAAACGAATCTCTCCCTCTGGAGTTTTATAGGTATAGCTTGCAAGTGTTGCTGAGACACCGCTGAATGCTGAGTTAGTTGGTGTAACTTCTTTTATTGAGTTGTTATCTTTATCATAAAGAACAACTTGGTTAGCTAACGCATTATAGGTTGCAAGCTCATAACCATCCCAGTTGTCAATATACGAAAAGTCAGCAGCATTGATATGGGTAGTCATTCCTGTTCCACTTGTTGTTGTGTTGGTAGGGTTTGCAAACGTTGTTACTCCGCCAGTGTCAACGTTATAGATGTAGCCATGCTTGAAACCAGCCTGAGCCATATATATCTGATCGTTACCGTTTGCATTCACGACATATTCACCAGATGAGAAGCCGTAGTAACCGTTTACTCCGTCATAAAAGTTCTCATCACCAACTTGTTCGTAGTTAGCAATATGAGCTAATGGTGTAAGCACACCTGCAGTACTAATAGTAAAGAGATGTGTTCCGTGTCCATCAGAGGTGATCGTTACATACATAACACCTGTTGGTGACATAGCCAACGCGTTAATACCTTTTACGTTTCCTGCAATGTTGGATGTAGAACTAAAGTCTACTGTTGTTGTTGTTCGTTGAATGGTTGTTGTCTCTGTAGCTACATACTGATCAATAGTGAAGCTAGTTGACGTATAGTCCCAATCTAATTTGTAAAAGTATGCTCTTGCATATGCATCGTTACAATCCCAGTTATCACTGGCATATGCCTCTTCTTGTGGCACTGCCCATGATGAGATAAATACGATGGTAAATAGAGCAATATATGTTGTTGTTTTGAGTATTGTTCTGATAGTTGACGAGTTGATATAAGACTTCAAATTTAAATATGTATAAATAAATTTTTTACTCATACTTCCCAACAACTTTTGATTAGATTTGGTTCTAACCAACTTAAGATAAGTTTAACTAGAATCAATTAAAAGTAAAGTAAATCTTAAAAAATTTTGTAGATATGTGAAGATTAACTGGTGATTTAGTACTGTTTTAGAATGTTTTCTACTAAATTTTTGGAAGTTTTAAGTAAAAACTCTTCTGAATATCTATTAAACAGTTCGTGATCTCCATTATTTAAAGCATATTCAAATATCGCTCCCCTAAATGCGGTAGCAATATTCACAGCAATTTCTTCTGCTCTGTCCTGATATTGATCTAAATTATTCAATAAAGGTATTATTGCTTGTACTGGGTCTTGATCTAGCCATTTATTAACATTGACTAAATTAAACATTTGTACAACAATTACCTTTCCTGCATATCCGAGGCTTATAAGGTTTTCAGCATATGTCACTGGAATCTGCTTTAATTTCTCAATTACGCTTAAAGAGTTGTCTGAAAATGTGGCACCCATGTTTGCCGCTACATCCATTTTGGAATGCACAATTGCTGAAAATACATCTTCCATTCTGTCAGGAAAATGATTGTAGGCTGTAGCAGGTGATACACCAGCTTCTTTTGCAATCTGAGTCAAAGTCACTTCTCTAATATCTCCAACTTCATTTATGACATCAACAGCTGTATCAATAAGTTTTGTTCTGTTGAGGTCAAAAATATCTTGCTGCCTACGTGCTCTCCC
>Ga0075480_10001283_pt1 | contig 15857 bp, 15 predicted proteins | sample DEB08_DNA_7_FD_81590 | JGI IMG/M metagenome (GOLD analysis project Ga0075480, IMG submission 81590) | Aqueous microbial communities from the Delaware River and Bay under freshwater to marine salinity gradient to study organic matter... | ecosystem: Environmental > Aquatic > Marine > Coastal ... | reverse complement strand
GACGCCCGGCTCGACGCCGAGCTGCTCGCTCCGCACGTCCGGGCCTGGGCCGGCTACACCGAGCGCATCGCCCGGGCCAGCGCCGACGACCCCGGTGGGGCCGACCTGTTCGCCTGGCGGCGCGGCTGACCTCGGCCGGCGCGGCCGACCTCAGACCGAGCCGGCCATCCGTCGTCCGGCGACGAGCACGTGCCGCGGGCGTCCCAGCGTCGTCGGATCCCGCAGCGGATCCCCGTCGACCACCAGGAGGTCGGCGGCCGCGCCCGGCACCGGCGCCGATGCGCCACCGAGTCCGTTCAGCTCGCGGCCCCCGACGGTGGCGGCGTGGAGGACCTCGAGCCGCGGCATCCCCGCGGCCTCCAGCACCGCCAGCTCGCGGTGCAGCCGGTCCGCGACCGGGTTGAGGTCGGCCCCGACCGCGATCCGCACGCCGGCCGCCCGCGCGAGCGCCAGCGAGGCGGCGTGACGGTCCCGGACGGCCCGGGCACGTGCCAGCGAGTGCGCCGGCCACCCCTCGCCGTCGCCGGCGGCGATGAACGCGTCATCGTGGGTCACGCCGATCGTCGGGACCAGCCACGTCCCGGCGGCGGCCATCGCCGCCACGGCGGCCTCGTCCAGCGCGTAGCCGTGCTCGACCGAGCGGCCCCCGAGCGCCGCGAAGCGCTCGGCCGCGCGGGCCCCACCGCAGTGGGCGGCGACCGGGACCCCGCGCTGCGTCGCCGTCCCGACGACGGCGCGCAGCTCGTCGTCGGAGAGCTGCTGCCCGTCGACGGTCTCGTGCTCGCTCGCGAGGCCGCCGGTCAGCATGACCTTGATCCAGTGGGCGCCGCGCTCGACCTCGCTCCGGACCGCCCGGGCCATCGCGTCCGGACCGTCCGCGACGTGCATGTCGCCCGTCCCGACGGCGCGACGGGGATGGAAGGTCCCGTGCCCGCCGGTGGTCCGGATCGCCCGTCCGGCGCCCCTCAGCCGTGGGCCCACGGCCTCGCCCGCGGCGAACGCCCGGCCCCAGGCGAGGTCGATGCCGTCGGCCTCGTCGAGGCACCGCACCCCGGTGACGCCGGCCGCGACCGCGTCCGCGAGGTTCCGGCCCGCGCGGATCGTCCGCTCGGCCGTCGACTCGAAGAACCACGCACCGCCCGGCGCGTAGAACGCCTCGCCGGGATGCACGTGGCAGTCCCAGAGGCCGTACAGCAGGGTCGCGCCGTCCGCGTCGAGCTCCGCGGCCCCCGTGGTCCCGTCGTCCACCGCGAGCAGACCGTCCCGGACCAGCAGGTCGGTCCGGGTCGTGGCACCGGTGGCCGTGTCCAGCCACGTCCCGCCGCGGACGCGCAGCGGCGGCCCGCCGGGGCCGCCGGCCGCCGGGGCCGGGGCGCCGTTCAGGCGCGGAGCCGGGTGCGGAGCTCGCCGAGCAGGTCGATCGACTGCCGCGTCAGGACGTCGTCGACCAGCGGGTACTTCGAGCGGAACATGATCACGAGGTTCTCGCCGACGAGGTCCCGAACCTGCGACAGCACCGGGAACAGGTCGTCGGGGGTGCCGAGCAGCAGCTCGCCCTTCCGCTGCTCGATCTGCTCGGGCGTCATGCGGTCCGGGTACCAGTCGGCGTACTCCTCGGGCGCGAGGCCGTACCAGTCGCCGTACACCCTGCGCGTCATCATGTAGGCCTCGGCCAGCGCCGCCCAGGCCGCGTCCCTGCCGTCGGGGTGCAGGAAGCCGCCGACGTTCAGCGAGAAGTGCGGGGCCCCGGTGTCCCGACCGTGCCGGGCCAGGGCCTCGCGGTAGATGCGGACGGCGCTCTCGACGCGCTCGAGCAGGCCGCGGTTGCGACCGTCGCCACCCTCGTACGACTCGGAGTCCGTGCCGGCGTCCATGCAGAACCGGTCACCGAGGCGGGCGCAGCGGTCGATGGCGTCGGGGTGATGGCCGCCCATCATGATCGGTGGGCCACCGGGCTGGACGGGCTTCGGCGTGACGTCGATCCCGTGCCGCTGGTAGATGCGGCCGTCGTACTCGACCGTCCCCTCGCCCCAGGCCTGGCGGCAGATCTCGATCAGCTCGACCGTGCGACGCACCCGCTGCTTCCGGGTGCCGCCGAACCCCTCGTACTCGACGTCGCGGTACCCGATGCCGAGCCCGAGCTGGAACCGGCCACCCGAGAGCACGTCGAGGAACGCCGCGTCCTCGGCCATCCGGATCGGGTCGTGGAGCGGCGCGAGCGCGAGTCCCAGCCCGACCACGATCCGCTCGGTCGCCTGGACCATCGCGGCCGCGTACGGGGCGACCGAGCCGACGAAGTTCGCCGGGTGGAAGTGGTGCTCGCTGACCCAGACGCTGTGGAGGCCGGCCCGCTCGGCGTGGACGACCTGCGCGATCGACTCGCGGAGGGTCTCCGAGTGGTCCAGCCCCGTCCCCGGGTGCCACTCCCCCGAGAACACGCCGAGTCCGAGCTCCACCGCCATGGTCGCCTCCGGAGCCCGCCGGCGCACGCGTCCCGCGGACGAGGGCGGACCCTACTGCCAAGTACGAACGCTCGCTCGTTATGCTGCCGCAGGGCCCACGGGCCACGACCGTCGGGGGGCGGCATGAATCTGCTCGCGCACGTGACCGCCGACGAGCCGGTCGGCGCCGCGGCGCTCCTGGGCCTCGGCGACCCCGACGACCTCGCGGCCTTCCGGTCGCTCGAGGACCGCGTCTGGGACGCCACCACCCTGGCCGCGGCGACCCTCGAGTCGATCCGGGTCCGGTGCGCCGACCTCCGCGGCTGCGCGTTCTGCGCCTCGGTCCGGATGTCCGGCGCGGTCGCGGACGGCCTCACCGAGGCGGAGCTGGCACGACAGGGGGACCCCGACGCCGACGCCGATGCGACGCTGCCGGCCGACCGACGGGCCGCCCTCGTCCTGGTGCGGGCGTACCTGGTCGAGGCCGCCCCGCCCCCCGACCCCGTCCGGGCCGACCTGCTCGCGGCGCTGGGACCCGCAGGGGTCGTCGAGGTCCTCGTCGCCTGCGCGGCCTTCGCCTCGGCGGACCTCCGGATCGCGCTCGGCGACAACCGCCCCGCGCGGTCGACCCTGATCCCCCGCGAGCACCAGCAGCGACCGCGACCGGCCGGCGCCGCCGGCTGGCCCGTCCTGGACGGCCCGGTGCTCTCCCCCACGACGACGCTGCCGCACCTCGCACCCGCGCTCGCCGCCGCGGTCGCCGACCGCCGGGCGCGGCTGCTCACGCGCGACGAGGTCCCCGGACCGCTCCTCGCGGCCTGCGCGGTCCGATCGGCCCAGCTGCTCGGAGCGCCCGACCGGGGTCCGGTGGCGGACCTCCTGGCCCCACCGGACGTCCGCGGCGACGTCGACCCGACCGCGGTGCGGGACTGGACGCGGACCATGTCGGCGGACGAGCGCGTCGTCATGGCCTTCGCCGAGCAGCTCTGGGTCGATCCCGCCGGCCTCGACGCGACCGTCGTCGCCCCGGCCCGGGTGCTCCTCGGGGACCCCGGCCTCATCCGCCTGACCTGGGACCTGATCTGGATCGCGCAGCTGCAGCGGCTGGCCGCGGTCCTCGGCACGGAGGTGCCCGCATGAACGACCCGACCGACCGGGCGGCGTTCGTGACCGGTGCGGCCCGCGGCATCGGCCGTGCCGTCGCGCTCCGGCTCGCCGCCGAGGGACGCACCGTGTTTGCCGCGGACCGCGACCTGCCCGAGCCGGCGCCGGGGGTCCGACCGGTCGCCGTGGACGTGACGGACTGCGAGGCCCTCGGCGCGGCGATCGCGGAGGCCGACGACGCGGTCCCGCTCGACGTCCTCGTCAACAACGCCGGCATCGGCTTCGCCGAGCCGCTCGCGACCATGACCCCCGAACGCTTCGACCTGCTGATGGCCGTGAACGTCCGTGCGGTCTACTTCGGCATCCAGGCCGCCGCCGCCGTCATGGCCCCCCGGGGCCGGGGCAGCATCGTGAACCTCGCCTCGACCTCGGCCTTCGCCGCCTCCGGCAGCCCGATGACGGCCTACGACACGTCGAAGGGCGCCGTGCGGATGATGACGACGACCGTCGCGCGCGAGCTCGCGCCGGCCGGCCTCCGCGTCAACGCCGTCGCACCGGGCACGATCGACACCGACCTGACGCGGAGCATCGCCGCCGACCAGGCGGCCCTCGACGAGCTGGTCGCACGACGCATCCCGCTCGGACGCCTCGGCGTCCCGTCCGACATCGCCGCCGCGGTGGCGTGGCTCGCCTCCGACGAGGCCGCGTACGTGACCGGTCAGACCCTCGTCGTCGACGGGGGCCGGCTCACCTGATCCCGTCGACCACCGCGCGGGCGGCGCCGAACAGCAGCGACGTTGCGCTCGAGCAGCTGACCAGCCGGACGCCGGCGGCGCCGAGCGTCCGGGCCAGCCCGACCTCCGGCGCCCAGACGCCGGTCGCGACCCCGGCGGCGTCCGCGCGGGCCACGACGTCGCGGACGGCCGCGAGGACGTCCGGGTGGCCGACGTCCCCCGCGAGACCGAGGTGCTGCGCCAGGTCGAAGGTCCCGACGAACACGACGTCGAGGCCGTCGACCGCGAGGACGTCGTCCAGCGCCGCGAGGCCGGCGGGCCCCTCCACCTGCACCCCGACCAGCGGCCGACGCGCGGTGCGGTGCGACGGGAACGCCGTGGCGCCGTAGGCGGCGTCCCGGACCATCGGGGCCGCGCCCCGGACCCCCTCCGGCGCGTACCGGACGGCGGCGACCGCGGCGGCCGCCTCGGTCGCCGAGCGGACGTCGGGGACGAGGACCCCGGCGGCGCCGGCGTCGAGCGCCGGACCGATCTCGTCGGCGAGCCGGACGCGGACCACCGGCTCGGCCCCGCCGACGACGGTCGCGCGGACGAGGTCCGGCAGCGCCGCCGGCCCGAACTCGCCGTGCTCCAGGTCCAGCAGGACGACCTCGAACCCGGCGCGACCGAGCAGCTCGGCCAGGGACGGGTCCCGCAGCGAGAGCCAGGTCGCGAGGACCGCGCCCCCGTCCCGGAGCCGGGCGACCGCGCTCACGTCCAGCCCTGGACGTACTGGCGCGGGACGTCGACGGCGTCCGGCCGGCCGAGCGCGACCGCCGCGGTCCGCGGGAAGTACGGGTCGCGCAGCGCCTCGCGGGCGAGCAGGACGACGTCGGCCCCGCCGTCGGCGACGATCGCCGCGGCCTGCTGCGGCTCGGTGATCAGACCGACGGCCGCGGTCGGGACGTCGACCTCGCGCCGGATCCGCGCCGCGAACGGGACCTGGTAACCGGGCCCGGTCGGGATCGGGACGCGGGCGGTCCCGCCGGAGCTGCAGTCCACGAGGTCCGTGCCGAGGTCGCGGAGCCGCCGGGCCAGCTCGACCGAGCCGTCGAGGTCCCAGCCGCCCTCGATCCAGTCCGTCGCCGAGATCCGGACCGCCAGCGGCAGCTCGTCGGGCAGCGCCCCGCGGACCGCGGCCGCGACCTCGAGCAGCAGTCGCATCCGCCCCTCGGCGTCACCGCCGTAGGCGTCCGTCCGACGGTTCGAGACCGGCGAGAGGAAGCTGTGCAGGAGGTAGCCGTGCGCGGCGTGGACCTCGACCATGCGGAACCCGGCGGCGACGGCCCGTGTCGTCGCCGCCGCGAACGCGTCGACGATGCGGCCGATACCGGCGTGGTCCAGCTCCTCGGGGATCGGGTAGCCGTCGGCGAACGGGACGGGGCTCGGACCGACGACCGGCCAGGCGCCGTCCTCGGGCCGCAGCGGCCCGGGATCGACCCAGGGCAGCCCCGTCGAAGCCTTCCGGCCGGCGTGGGCCAGCTGGATCGCCGGGACGGCACCGGCCGCGGCGACCGACCGCACGACGCGGGCCCAGGCCTCGGTCTGGGCGTCGTTCCACAGCCCGGGGCAGCCGGGCGAGATCCGACCCTCGGGCACGACACCGGTCGCCTCGGCGATGACCAGCCCGAACCCGCCGACGGCCCGCGAGGCGAGGTGAACCAGGTGCCAGTCGTCGGGGACGCCGTCGACGGCGGAGTACTCGCACATCGGGGCGACGCCGAGCCGGTTGCGCAGCGTCACCCCCCGCAGGGTCAGCGGGTCGAAGAGGTCGGTCATCGTCGGCTCCGTGGCTCGGTCGCGGCCCGGAGGCCGATCGGGGGGCGCCCGACACGGTTCGACGCTAGCGAACGCTCGCTAGTGTCCCGCCATGCCCGCCCCCGTCATCGGCATGATCGGCCCCGTCGCCGGCCCCGAGGGCGTCGTGATGGGCCCGATGGTCACGGCGGCGCGGTCGGCGCTGGCCGACGCGATCGCCGCGGGCCGTGCCGACCCGGCGACGCGGCTCCGGGTCCTCGACGACGACCGCGATCCGGACCGGGCCCGACGGCACGTCACCGCCCTCGCCGCCGACCCGGCGGTCGTCGGTGTCGTCGGGCCGAAGAACTCCGGGAGCGCGCTGGCCTGCCGGGACCTCGCGGACGGGACCGGCCTGCCGCTGCTCCTGCCGGCGGCGACCGCGGTCGCGCTCGACGGTCCGGGCCCGGTGCTGCGGCTCTGCGCGACCGACGCCGACGTGGCCGCGACGGCGACCGACGTGCTGCTCCGCCTCGGCCCGGGGCCCGTCAGGGTGGAGGCCGACGACACGCCCTACGGCCGCGGACTGGCCGCGGCGGTGACGGCCGCCCTCGCCGCGCGCGGCGTGGACCCCGACGCCGGCCCGCCCGTCGACGGGACGGTGTTCCTCGCGATGGGCGAGGTCGAGCAGGCCGAGCGGATGCGCGTGCTGCGGGCCGCCGGCTCGACGGCCGCGTTCGTCGGCGCCGAGGGCGGTCCCGGCGCGCCCCTCGCGGCCCTGGCCGGGACGGCGGGCGAGGGGGCGTGGCAGTGCTACCCCGGCGCCGACGCGCCCGGCGCGGTCGCGGTCTACACGGCGGAGGTCGCGGACGCCGTCGACGCCCTCGTGGACGCCGCCGCCGGGGGCGGGGACCGCGCCGCCGTCCTCGCCCGGCTGCGGGCCGGATCGGGCCGGCCCGGCCGGACCGGCCCGGTGCGCTTCGGGCCCGACGGTCGCCGCGAGGGCGCGCGCGTCAGCCTCTGGCGCCTCCGGGACGGCCGCAGCGTGCCCGCGGAGGCGCCGGACTAGGCCTCCGGGAGCTCCAGGTAGGTCCGGAGGAACCGGTCGACGTCCGCCCAGAGCCGGCGCGTGTTGTCCCGCCCGTAGACGTAGTAGTGCTCGCCGTCGTAGGTCCGGTACTCGAACGGCTTGTACTCGCGCTGCATCGCCTCGGCGAAGCGGCGCGACGCGTCGGACTGCGGGAACCGGCCGACGCCGTGCGCCATGAACAGCGGCGTCCCGGCGTCGCGGACGCGGAGGATCGACGAGGCCCGCTCGTACACCTCGCGATCGGCGACCGGATCGCCGAGCTCCTTGCGGAGCAGCTGCTGGTGGCGGTACTCCTGCTCCTCCATCATGTGGAGGAAGTCGCCGTACCCCGACAGCGCCGCGGCCGCAGCGAACTCGCCGGGCGCCAGCGTCACGGCCCCCATCGACATGATGCCGCCGTAGGACAGCCCCGTGACCGCCAGCCGCGCCGCGTCCACCTCGGGCAGCCCGCGCAGGTACGCCGCGCCGCGCACGACGTCCCGGAGGTCGCCACCCAGCCAGTCGCGGTCGTTCGCCTCCTCGAAGGCCCGGCCGTACCCCGAGCTGCCCCGGATGTTCGGCAGCAGCACGGTGTAGCCGCGCGCCGCGAGGAACTGGGCGTACGGCTCCCAGGTCGGGAACCACTGCATCGTCGGGCCGCCGTGGACCAGCACGACCCCGGCACCGTTCGGGGCCGCACCGACGTCGGTCGGCCGGAGCAGGAACGCCGGGATGCGCAGCCCGTCCTCGCCCTCGTACGCGATCCGGGACGGCGTCCCGAGGCGTGCCTCGACGGCCGCGGGGACCGACCGCGTCAGGCGGCGGACCTCGCCCGTCGCGACCTCGACGACGTGGAGGTCCGCGGCGTGCGTCGGCCGGGCCAGCGAGAACGCGACGCGGGTGCCGTCGGGCGACCAGGACGGGGCGACGCAGACGCCGTCCCCCGGGGCGACGAGATCGCGGACCGTGCCGTCCCGGACGTCGACGAGGATCAGCCCGACCGAGGCGTCGCGGTTCGACGTCATGACGACGTGCGAACCGTCGGGCGACCAGCAGGGCTCGCCCTGATCCGCCTCCGCCGGCGCGAGGGGCCACGCCTCCCCGCCCTCCGCCCGGACGGCCCAGACGTTGATCCAGTCCGAGCGGTACGACCGGAACAGGACGGTGCCGCCGTCGGGCGCGACCCGGGGGGTCCCGAAGACGCGGCCGTACTGGTAGTCGAAGAAGCGCGTGTCGTGGACGAGCACCCGCTCGTCCGCGACGCCGCCGCCGGCCGGGACGCGCACGACGAGGTGCTCGGTCCAGGTCGCGTCGAGGCGGACGTGGTACCGGGCGCTCCCGTCGGGCGCCCAGGTCGGCCCGACCTCGTACGCCTCGTCGTCGGTCAGACGCCGGTGCGACCCGTCCGCGACGTCGAGCTCGTACACGTCGTAGGTGCCGCGTCGGTTCGCCGTGACGAGCAGGGAGTCGCCGTCCGGTGCCCAGTCCAGGCCGATGATGTCGGCGCCGAGCCGCGACAGCCGTCGCGCGGGGTCGCCGTCGAGCGGCTGCAGCCAGACCTCGGTCCGTCCGATGTCCCCGCGCACGTGGGCGACGCAGGACCCGTCGGGCGCCAGGCGGGTGAGCGGTGACGAGAGGTGCCCGACGGCACCCATGCCGGCGCTGACGCGCTCGGCCGGACCGCCGTCGACCGGGAACGCCCAGAGGTCGGCCGACCCCCCGAGCCCGCTGACGGCGAGCACGTGCGTCCCGTCCGGCGTCCAGAGCGGCGGGTCGATCCCGACCGAGGGCCCGACCGCGAGGAGCTGCTCGACGTCGACGGGGGGCATCGTCACTCGACCGTGGCGATGAGGTCGTCCTCCTGGATGGCCTGGCCCTCGCTGACCGAGACGGTGACCGTGCCGCCCGTCTCGGCGTCGATGTTGATCTCCATCTTCATCGACTCGAGGATGACGAGCGTCTGCCCGGCCGCCACGGTGTCGCCGTCCGCCACCAGCACCTTCCAGACGTTCGCCGCCATCTCGGCGCGCATCTCGGCCATCGCCCGACCTCCATCATCGCTTGCATCGGACCCGCAACATCCCCAGCGGGTCGGGCCGGCGGCCCGAAACACCAATCCTTGCGTACGGACGCCCGTTCGTCAATCAGGCGAGTCGGTCCCGCCGAGGCGGATCAGTCGCCCTTCGACGATGACGACCGAGGGTCGGGCCAGAACGCCAAGATCGTCCATCGGCGAACCGTCCACGACGATGACGTCGGCCTCGAGCCCGGGCTCCGGAAGGGACGAGCTGCCGAGGCCGTTCAGGGCTCGCCCACCCACCGTCGCGGCCGCGAGGACTGCGAGGCGCTCCATGCCGGCGCGTTCGAGCATCGCGAGCTCCCGGTGGAGGCGAGGACCGATCGGGTTGAGGTCTGCACCCACCGCGATCCCGACGCCCGCCTCCATACAGGCGTGGAGGGATTCCGCGTGAGCCGGCATCGCAGCACGAGCGCGCTCTGCGGCGTGCGCCGGCCATCCCTCAGCAGCGATGAACTCCTGATCGTGCGTCACGGAGACCGTGGGGACCAGCCAGGTCCCGTTCGCAGCCATCGTCGCCGCTGCCCTCTCGTCGAGTCGATATCCATGCTCGACCGAACGGCCGCCGAGTTCGGAGAATCGTCGCGCCGGCTCCGCGCCGCCGCAGTGCGCCGCCACCGGGATGCCACGAAGGTTGGCCACCTCCATGAGCGCCACCAGCTCGGTGTCGCTGAACTGCCCCCCGTCGACCGTCTCGTGCTCACTCATCAGCCCGCCGGTCAGCATGATCTTGATCCAGTGAGCACCCCTTTCGAGCTCGGTCCGGACAGCGCGGACCGCCTCGACGGGACCATCGATGACGAGTTCGCCCTCGAGTCGTGTGTAGGACCGTGGGTAACGGGTGCCGTGTCCAGCAGTCGTGCGAATACCGCGCCCCGCGCCGAGGACCCGCGGACCTGGCGCCGAGCCAGCGCCGAACCAGCGGGACCAGGCGAGATCGATGCCGTCCGTCTCGTCGACGCACCGGACACCGGTGACTCCCATCTGCGCCGCCTGCTGGAGGTTCAGGCCAGCGCGAATCGTCCGGTCAGCGGGTCCCTCGAACCACCCTGTGCCGTCCGGGTCATACATGAGGCCCCCGGGGTGCGCATGGCAGTCCCAGAGCCCGAACAGGACCGTTCGCCCAGTGACATCTATGTCCTTCGCATCACCGCCGTCATCGACGGCGATGGCGCCGTCCCGGATGAGCAGATCCCGTCGTGAGACCTCGCCGCTCCTGACGTCGAACCAGTCCGCACCGCGAAGCCGTAGAGGCTCCGCACCCGAATCGCGATTCATTCGCAGTCCTTGGGGTCAGTGGTCGCGGAGTGACTGGAGGTCCTTCGCCGGCTGGTCCGGATCGCGCCAGTCCACATCGATCAGGATGTCGTCGACTCCCGCCGCCGCGAGTGGTTCGAGATGCGGACGGAGTTCCTGCATCCTCCCCGCAGAGCCGGTCACCTGCAGCAGGACCCGCAACTCCTTCGGATCGCGCCGCGCCAGTTCGGCCTCGGCACGGAGCCGCTGGATCTGGGCCCCGACCTTCCCGACATCCAAACCGTCCATGGCGACGATTCCAATCCATCCGTCTCCGAGCTGGACTGTCCTGCGCAGCGCAGCGGACGACATCCCTCCGATGACGAGGCCGATCCGATCGGGCGGCATCGGAAGACTGGTCAGCTCCTCCGGATTCGGATAGGGGTCCTCTGGACCGTGCACCGCAACGGTCCCTGCCCAGACATCGCGAACGTACGGGATCCAGTGATCGAGATACCGCCCCCGATCGACGAACGGGACACCGACCGCCTCGAACTCCTCGATGAGCCAGCCCGCACCGATCCCCAGCGTGACGCGCCCCCCCGCCTCGACCGCGACGGCAGCAGCCTGGCGTGCAGCGAGCAGGGGATGGCGAAGCGCGGCGACAAGGACCGCCGTCCCGAGTTCGATTCGGCAGGTGACACCGGCCGCGATCCCCAGGGACGTGAGCGCCTCGTTCCACCCAAGATCCGAACCCCACGGGATCCTGCCATCACCGCTGTAGGGATAGACGCTGGAACTGCGACCACGCGGCATCGCGAGGTGATCGGACGCCCAGAGGGAGTCGTACCCCGCATCCTCCAGAATCCGCGCCGCAGAGGCCATGCCCCCCGCCGCGAACGCGACACCCGCGGATGGGAAGCGAGCCCCGATCCGTATGGCGGCTGCGGCCGCACCAGCCGTCATGAGGAGACGTACCCCTCCAGGATGTCGGATCGATGCGCCTCCGCGTCACGCTCGCCGGGATCCCCGAACCCTCCCCCTCCACCGGTGGCCACGAGGATCCGTGAACCGCTCGGGGCGGGGTGGCGGTTCACCTTGAGGACATCACGGGTCTGGCCATTGGTCGAGATCGTGACCGACGTGACGTCACCGGCCTCCCCTCCGAAAAGACCCCAGCCCGGAGTCCTCGTCCGCTCGAACCATGTCGACACCGTGACGTTGTCCGCGAGCACCTCGTACTCACGCTCGATCCCAAGGCCACCTCGCCAGCGGCCCGAACCGCCGGAGTCGACGCGCAGGGCGTAGCGATGCACCCTTATCGGGTACCGCGCCTCCTGGACCTCGACCGGAACGTTCTTGAGGTCCCCACCCCCGTAGTTGATGAGCGCGTTCGTCCCATCTCCGCCCTGATACGCGCCCCAACCGACCGCGGTCGCCTCCCCCGACACGAACTGCTCACCCGTGGAGGGGTCGGTGCCCGTGAAGAGGATGTTCATCGCATCGGCGGGCTGTCCCGCGACGACACGGTCCGGAATCGCTGGTGCAAGAGCTTTGATGAAGAGATCAATCATCAGGCCGAGGTGTGGATAATAGTACTGACAGGCAGCTGGTTCACGGGCGTCGAACACCGAACGCGGTGGCGCGACGACTCGGACGTTCCTGAACGTCCCGCCGGTGACCGGGACCTCAGGGTTCACGAGGAACTTGAAGGCCAGCCGCGCTGCAGAGATCGTCTGGGAGAACCCGCAGTTCATACATCCGGGCGTCTGGGGACTGGACCCTGCAAGATCGATCTCGAGTTCATCACCTGCGATGACGACTCTGACTGCGACGTGGACGGGATCACCGCCCGGACCCCAGCTGTCGAGATCCCCGGACGCCTCGTACTGACCGTCCGGGAGCTGCCGTACCGCATCACGATCGAGGCGCTCGGACTGCTCGAAGATGGTCGCCGCCGCGGCCTCGACCGTGTCCCGACCGAATCGCGCCAAGAGCTTCCCGAACTCCCGCTCGCCCGTCCGGCAGGCAGCAATCTGGGCATGCATGTCACCCCAGACCGACCTCGGAAGCCGGCTGTTCCGCGTCAGGAAATCGAGCACGCCCGTGACCGCCTCGCCGGCGCGGTAGAGCTGCGTCGGGCCGATCCGGTAGCCCTCCTGATAGATCTCGGTCCCGTCCATCGCCTGACCGGGATCCTTCGCACCGATGTCCATCCAGTGCGCCTTGGTCGCTCCGAACCCGACGAGTTCACCACCGAAGAAGATCGGTGAGAAGACCGAGACGTCATTGAGGTGACTTCCCACGAGGTAGCTGTCGTTCACCGCGTAGACATCTCCCGGCTGATAAACGTCCGTTCCGCCGAAGTGTTCGGTCGTGACACGAATCGCAGTCTCGAGATCACCGAGGAAGATCGGGAGTCCTGGCGCCTGGCCGACAAGCCGACCCTCGGCATCGAAGAGACCGACGGAGCAGTCCTTCATCTCGTAGATGATCGGCGTGTACGCGGATCGGGCCAGGTTGTTGTTCATCTGAGATGCAATCGACATGAACGCGTTGCGGATGACTTCAACGGTGACGGGATCGACAGACATCATTCCTCCATGGCTCGAGACGGCAGGAAGTCGTTCGGGACGTCGGACCAGGGGACCGACGAGGCGGCATGATCCGGAATGCCCATCGACCGCGGCTCCTCGATGCTCTTCCAGCACCGAACCTGATGCCCCAGCGAAACCTCGACGAGGGGCTGCGGGATATTGCAGCGCTCCTCAGCGAAGGGGCATCGGCCCACGAGGCGGCAGCCAGGACGCGCGGCGTCGGCATCCGTCAGCTCCCCGGAGAGTCGCACCGACGTCCGTTCGATCTCGTCGGGCTCGAGGTCCGCCGCATCCATGAGGCCCCGCGTGTACGGATGCCTCGCATCTGCGTACAACGCGTCGCGGGACGCAATCTCCACAACTTGTCCCAGATACATGACGGCGACCCGGTGCGCCATGGCGTACACGACACGGAGATCGTGCGCGACCAGCAGGTAGGCGACACCGTCTCGCATCTGGCGTTCGAGCAGCAGGTTGACGACCTGTCCCCTGATTGAGACGTCGAGCGCCGAGGTCGGCTCGTCAAGGAAGACGACGTCCGGCTGGACGATGAGCGCTCGAGCGATGCTCAGCCGCTGGAGCTGTCCCCCGCTCACCTTCGATGGGAGCCGATCCAGAAGTTCGACATCAAGACCAACGGCGCCCGCAGCGGCGTCGATCACTGCATCCTGAGACTGGCGGTCGGTCGCTCCCCCGAGCAGCGCGAACGGGCGCAGGCTATGCCGAACGCTCGCTCGCGGATCGAAGGCGGCCAAGGGATCCTGGAAGACCATCTGGATGCGCCGACGGATCGAACGGAACTCACGCGGGCGGAGACCGAGGATGTCTCGGCCGTCCAGCACCGCCTTTCCCGCAGTCGGCGGATGGAGCCCGAGAAGAACGCGCCCGACTGTTGACTTCCCGGATCCGGACTCTCCGACGATCGCGAACGTCCGACCACGATCGACCGTGAACGTGACGTCATCGACCGCCCGAGTGACCCGCTTCCGTAGGCGGGCATCCTTGGTCTCGAAGTCCTTGGTGAGCCCCTCGACGACCAGCAGGCCTTCCGTCTCGGTCACGCGATCAGGCATGCGACCTCCCGTCCGTCGACGGCGCGGGGCACCGGCACCGACTCGCGGCAACGGTCCTCCGCGAGTGGGCAACGGTCGGCGAACGAGCATCGTGCCACGAAATCTCGGAGAACCGGGACGGTTCCCGGTATCGAATTCATTCGACCCGGACCAACATCGCGATACGCACGGACGAGCTCGGACGTGTACGGATTTCTCGGATCGCCGACGACCCGCTCGGTCGGCCCGGACTCCATGACGCGCCCGGCGTACATCACGACCGTTTCGCTGCAGGTCGACGATGCGAGACCGATGTCGTGGGTGATGAGCAGGAGACTGCTCCCCATCGAATCCGTCTGCTCGGTGACGAGTTCAAGGACCTGCTGCTGAAGCGTGGCGTCGAGCCCGCTCGTGGGCTCGTCGGCGATCAGCAGTGACGGCCGGCAACTGAGGGCCATAGCCAAGGCTGCCCGCTGCGCCATGCCCCCCGAGTACTGGTGGACGTAGTCGTGAGCACGGCGCTTCGCATCGGCTATCCCCATCTGATCGAGCAGTTCAATCGCCCGTTCCTGCGACTCGCGACGCGTCAGGCCCTCATGAACGCGCACAACCTCTGCGATCTGCCCCCCGATTGTCAGGACCGGATTCAGAGAGGCCCGAGGATTCTGGAACATGATCGCGACGCGGCGTCCACGGATATCGCGCATCCGGCGATCCGGAAGTCCGATCAGCTCCGCGCCGTCGAGGCGAACCGAACCGGCTTCGACGACCGAGCCAGAGGGAAGCATCCCTAGCACCGCCGCAGCTGTCAGACTCTTCCCCGAGCCCGACTCCCCCACGAGCGCGACTCGTGTGCCGTACTGGACCGAGAGATCGACACCCTGGAGCGGCACGACCGACGTGGCCCCTGTGCCGATCGAGACGCGGAGTCCCTGGATCTCGAGGAGCGCCTCGACGCTCACGACGAACGCCGGAGTCGATCGGCGACCTGATTCAACGTCAGCACTGTCACGATGATCGCGAGCCCAGGGAACAGCGACAACCACCACTGGCCGTACGTCATGTAGTCGGCGCCGCCGCGGACCATCGCGCCCCACTCCGGCGTTGGAAGGCTTACACCGAGACCGATGAAGCTCAGAGCCGCGAGAATCTGGATCGCCCAGGCACAGTTGACCGAGAACTGTGCGATGACGACCTCGCTGACGTTCGGAAGAATGTGACGTGTAAGGATGCGGCGATCGCTCATCCCGGAGCAACGAGCTGCGAGGACGAAGTCCTTCTCGACCATGGGGAGCACCGCGGAGCGGGTGAGGCGAAGGTAGACCGGGACGTTCACCACCGCGATGATGAAGATCAGGTTCCGGATGCTCTGCCCCAGCGCCGCGACGATCCCCATCGCGAGGAGCAACGTCGGGAATGACTGGAACGACTCGGAGATGCGAAGAATGACGGCGTCCAGGGCGCCTCCCCTGTAAGCGGCGAAGGCACCTAACGGCATTCCTATCACCACCGCCAGGGAGGCCGCGGAGATCGCGACGAACAGGTCGAGGCGGGCGGCGTTCACGACTCGTGCGAGGATGTCCATGCCGTACTGATCGGTCCCCAAGAGGAACTCCCGCGATGGTGGAGCGAGAGTCGGACCAGCGCCGAGTTCGAGTGGATCCCCCACGAACTGCGGTCCCATGAACGCGCAGAGGACGAGGAGCCCGAGGACCAGAAAGGATGGCGGGACGGATCGGAGCGTCCGGGATCGGCTCGCCGACCCCGACCG
>Ga0075480_10001281_pt1 | contig 15861 bp, 14 predicted proteins | sample DEB08_DNA_7_FD_81590 | JGI IMG/M metagenome (GOLD analysis project Ga0075480, IMG submission 81590) | Aqueous microbial communities from the Delaware River and Bay under freshwater to marine salinity gradient to study organic matter... | ecosystem: Environmental > Aquatic > Marine > Coastal ... | reverse complement strand
ATAATGGTGATGTGGCTATTTTGTACGAAACAAAAAGCTATAAAAGCATTCATTTTCGTGTGATTCCAGCATCTCAAATTCAACCATAATAAAGCACTCGCCGCATAAAATTTGAATTGAATTCAGGGTAACTCCTACGAATAAAAAGCAAAAAGATCTAGCTCGTATAATTTCTTTATCTAAGGGCACAACAAATCAGAATTTTACGATTGGCCAGGATGTCAATAAATTTGATTTTCGGCTAAGAGCTACCAAAACAAATAATAATGGAATTCCTTCTGTAACATCAAACTCGAAAGAGTTTAAAGCAGGTAGTATTCTTGATGCAAATTCATAAGGATTAGACGTTTATAATACTATGTTCAAGGGGATGGGCGTAAGTAAGCGGCTTGGACCTAAAAAGCGCCAGATGAAAGAAATAGGCAGCATTATTTATTAGGAGCTTAGGTCTACATCCCCAGTAGAGCGAACTAAAAGAGTTGTCGGTAGGTGCTTGAGAAGTCCTTCAATAGATTTGTGGTGCTTCTCTTCTGCTCCTTCCTGAGGAATATCCAGTCCCATAATGACTAGTTGAGATTCTTTAGATGTGGATTTCAATAGTTCAGGGAACGCGGCTTCTGAGATAATGATCTTTGGTTCTACCTCAATTCTTGCTTCCAGAGCCATTTGTTCCATCTCAGCAAGGTTGGCCTCTCTTTCAGCTTCATTGGAAACAATCCTGATCAAGCGGATGGTTGTATTTTCCCACTCCTGAGACTGAGAGATCAGATAGGCAGTCATGACCATTAGAGAACCGTTTTCACAACCTCTCCACCAGCAATCGATATATTTTCTAGAACCACTTTTCAGGAAGAATCCACGATCAACCATTGCAACGTAGTTCTTGTTTAGAGTACGTATAGTTCTCATATGACTATAAAAGCTTTTTAGCCTATCCATCTTGGTTGGCCAACCAAAAAGAATGATGTTTGGCTTAATCGGTGAGAGTGAGTGACCTTGAATAAATGCGCCCAGTTCTCGGTCAAAATCTTCCATGACGACAACTTCAGGGTATAGGCCGAGTTTGTTGTTTTCTATAAAGTGAGTAAGCTGTGTTTCAGCTTCTTCCTTTTTAGCCAAGCTCTCTTTGAGAGGGCCAGAAATTACACTGGCTAAACTCACAATTCCGGAGTCATTCCCAAGCCATTTGGAGAGTTTGACGAGGTTTACTCTTTTATTTAAAACTCCAACAAATACTAGAATTGTCGGGCGCCAGTTTTTAGAAGTTTCTTCCATTTTACTGAGCAATTGCATATTGCGGCTGACTCGAGAATAAATGAACCCACGGCGAGCATCTGAGAAATTGGCTCCAGCTTGGTTGCGTCTTGCCATGTAGTAAAGAACCGCAATAATTCCAAGTGAAATACCAGCTGAAGAAGGGTTGATCATAAAGGCAGTCCACAAACAGCCAATTGCTCCAATTAATGCTGTACTCCAGTGGAAGAATCTGAACTTGGGTCGGAACGAAGGGTTAGCTCCACTTGATTCTACAAATGCCGCGAGGTTTGTCATTCCGTATGTGTAGAGGAAAACCATGGAAACAATTTCTGCTACCATATTTAGGCCATTCATATCAGAACCATCACCAGCAAATTGAATGACGATAATACCTATAAAGAATGAGACAATTAGGGCATTCCTAGGTTCACCTTTACTCGTTAGTTTACCAAACGGTTTTAAGAATCCAATAGTCTCATCAGCACTCAGTGCTTGAAGGACTCGAGGTGCTCCAAGGTAAGAACCAATTGCACTTGATAAGGTTGCAATAAAAACACCGGCGATAACCATGAATCCAAGTTTGCCGGCGCATTCAACGAGTATTCCAAATGGTTTTGATTTCAAAGTTTCGGCATCAAAAGATCCACTGGAAACAATTATTTGAATAGCGTAAACAACAAATCCTAAGCCAACAGCCCACAATGTACCTTTAGGAATAGATTTTTTAGGATCTTTTAGGTCCCCAGACATGTTTACACCAGCCATTATACCGGTTACAGCTGGGAAATAGATAGCAAACATAGTCCAGATATTTAAGCCTTCATCATAGTGTGAATGAAGGTTTTCATCGAAAGTTACGTCAGAAAAGGTCTGTGAAGAGCCATACAAAAATGTCCCTATAGCAAAGACTAAGACAACAAGTAGAAGGTACTGGATTTTAATTACACCACTGGTACCAATCCAGGTCAAGACAAAGAGAACAAATAGGGTCCCTAAGGCTATGATGCTGTAGTAGGGTGAGTGTTGAGGGAATGTATCGCAATAGGCTTCAACAAATCCAAGCACATAGAATGGAATGGAGATAGCCTGAGCAAGGAAAAGGGCGATTCCAATGGCTGTTCCAAAGCCAGGCCCAAGAACACGAGAAATTAGGAAGTAGGCTCCACCTGAACTTACAGGAGTATTACTGGAAATTGCGGAGATACTCAAGGCTGTCAGAAAAGTGATTCCCGAACTGATTGTCAGAATGATGAAACTTTGAAAGACACCTGCATTACCAACAACATAGTTGGATCTCATAAACATGATGAGACCAAAGATCGTTAAAATAGAAGGGGTGAATACACCACCAAATGTGCCAAACTTATTTGCTTTGACGTTACTCATTCTTTTCCTGCTCACTTACTCACGCCCATAATTGACTGGATTTATGCAGGAAGTCTATCTGAAAATTGGAGAATTATTCATGTCCAATTGAAAAATTCATCTAATTCATCTAATTTAGATGAAATGGAGGAAGTATTATGAAAACGTATACAGCTAACGATGCCAAACAGAGTTTTGGTATGGTGATTGATGAAGCACTTCAGGAGCCTGTAAGTATAACACGGCATGGGAGGCCAGTCGTTGTGATTACTTCAGATGCGGAATATCAGGAGTTTATCAAACTGAAAGAAGAAAAACTTAAAGCTGAAGTGCAGAAAGGGTTCTATGCTTTGGATAATGGAGATTTTTCAAACAGAACAGTTGAAGAAATAGCAGAGGAAGCTCTACAAAATTATATGGACAAGCAAAAAGGCGAATAAGGGAAAACTTTGGGTAAATATATATTTTCTTCTCCAGCTGATGCTGATTTGTTGGGGATCTACGAATATACACTAGAGACATGGGGCATAAAGCAATATCAGGTTTATAAAAATCTAATATTTGATGCGATTAATTGGCTATCTGAAAATCCATTTACTATTGAGAGCAAAAAACGATTTGATTTACATCCTGGTTGTTACTTTTATCACGTTGGAAAGCATTTTATCGTTTACCGTTTCATTAATGGTCGACTGGAGGTGGCTAGGGTGCTCCACGAAAATATGGACTTTGAAAAACAGCTGAAAGCAATAAACTTCAAGTTTGATAAATAATATAAGTAGCTAATAACCAATATTTAGAATGAGAAAGTTATAAAATTTACCTTTAGATTAATTTTTTAAGTTTAGGAATTAAAAGCTTTAATTTTGATTTGTTAGATAATGTACTGAAAGTACAATGAATTAATTAGCGAAGGGCAAAGCGTAGCGACGCCCTGGTTAAAAAGGGTAAAAATATAAGGGAGTCCTGTAAGGGCGACACAAAGGGAATTCATAATGCCACAGTCATTATCGCAGATTTTACTGCATATCGTATTTAGTACCAGAGATAGGAAAAAATTACTTCAATCTACTTTTAAAAAAGACCTTTATTCATACATCGTTGGCATTTGCAGATCAAACGACAGTAAATGTTACAGAGTGGGTGGTACCGAAAATCATATTCATATTGCTTGTACTCTTCCAAGAACGATTGCTGTGAGTAAATTCATTGCTGAAATAAAAGCTTCTTCATCACGTTGGATTAATAAGAATCATATGAATGAAGAAAAGTTCTATTGGCAGGCAGGCTTTGGTGTCTTTTCTCTTGGTATTTCTCAGTTGAAAATATTAACTAATTATATCGATAATCAGGAAGAGCACCACAAAGAAAAATCTTTCCAAGAGGAATTCAAAATATTATTAGATAAATATTCAGTTGAATTTCAAGAAGAGTATTTGTGGAATTGATATGTCAGCCTTTCAGGCCTCTTTGTATTTATGAATTGAGAACCCAGGCCTTCGTTTCACTTCAGCCTTCGCTAAATAATGTACAAGCCCTTTGGGCATTTTATTTTGATATGTCGACCTTTCAGACCTCATTAAATTAATGGATTGATATACCAGGCCTTCGTTTCACTTCGGCCTTCGCTAAAAGATACCTATGCCCTTTGGGCAACTTTATTTTGATATGTCGGCCTTTCAGGCCTCTTTGTATTTATGAATTGAGAACCCAGGCCTTCGTTTTACTTCGGCCTTCGCTAAATAATATATAAGCCCTTAGGACTATTTAATTATGACTTCAAAAAATATAAGTAGCTAATAACCAATATTTAGAATTGGAAAGTTATAAAATTTACCACTGGCGAAATCTGAAATTGTAAGTAGGGGCTTTGGTCATTTAAGTTTTAGAAAATTAAAAAGGAACTTAGTATGATCATTGGATGTTTTGCTCTTGTTGAACCTTTCACTTCTATGGAAAGGCAGTTTAAAGCTATTAAAGAAATGGGTTTCGATTTTGCCGACCTTACAGATAATCATAATGGTGCATCACTTGGCGTAGAATATGGTTTCACGGCTTCAGTTAGTTTGGACAGCCACCCATCAACTATAAAAAATATGGCAGCCGATGCCGGTCTAGAACTAACTAGTTTTTGTGCACATGCGAATTTACTTGATCCGCCTTCTCCGGAACGTTATGGTACTAATGAAATTATAAAAGCTATTCGACTGGCTCACTTACTGGGTTTAAAGCAAGTGATTACTACTGAAGGAGACCCAAAGACTGACTTTGGTCATAACCTTTCTCATAGCCAGCGATTGTTTGCTGTTGCAGAAAAACTTTATGAGCCAATTCTGTGGGCTGAAGAACTGGGAATAGAACTTTTACTTGAGCCACATGGTGTACTAACTGACAAGGCAGATACAATGGGTGAACTTCTAGATTATCTAGGACATGAAAATACTGTCGGGATTAACCTCGATACTGGTAACTCATGGCTTGGAGGAGGTGAACCTCTTGAATTCATTGCTAAATACGCTTCTAGAATTAAGCATGTTCATTGGAAAGATATGGACGAAGAGTGGCTCCCTAAACGTGGGACTTTATATGGTTGTGGTATGGGAACCATTCCTCTTGGAGACGGTATTGTTGGCATCAAAGACATAGTTACAGCTCTGATACAATCCGGTTTCGAAGGTCCTACGACTTTAGAAGTTGCTGGTAAAGAAAACATGCTTGAATCAGCGAAAAGGCTAAGGGAGTGGAGTGCATGAAATTTCTGTGGGTGTTTTATGTGATTTGTATTTCCTTTTCTCTTAATGCGAAGGAAAAAGTTTTACTTATTGATGGCAAGAACCCTCATCATAATTGGAAGGAAACGAGTGCTCAAATAAAGGTGATACTCTCACCTAACTTTGAAATAACTCACATGACTCATAGTGAAAAAGATTGGCAGAATAAAAATGTTAATTTTTCTGACTATAAAACAGTCATTTTAAATTATTGGGGTAAATGGCCAGATGGTCTTTTCAATAATTTAGAAAGTTATCTCAAAAATGGCGGAGGAATGGTCACCATTCATTCAGCTCTAGCTTCCTTTCCCCAAAAGAAGAAGTTTGCTGAAATGGTTGGTCTGAAATGGCAAGGCAAGAATGCTGGTAAGAGAATCTACCTGGATGACTCCCTCAACTTGGTCACTGTTGAAGCAGGTCAAGGTATCAATTGTGGTCATTCTAAACAGCATGAGTTTGAGCTAAAATCAGCGGCTGCAGCTTTATTAAAAAAGCATATCGATTGTAATCCAAAACACAATAAAGATGAAATGTACCACGCTTTAAGAGGTCCCGCAAAAAACCTTTCTATTGAAGCTTTTTCAAAGTCTCCAAATACTAAAAAGAATGAACCTTTGATTTGGACTGTTAATTATGGGAAAGGTCGTTCCTTTGTGACTGCTTTAGGCCATTCCGCTTCTGCAATGAAAAGTGAAGTATTTACAAAAACTCTCATCCATGGAACTGCTTGGGCGGCTGGTACAAAGGCTGTAGAAAGTTCACCTACAGAGTCAAGTAGCCCTGCTCAATTGAGTGGCAAAAAGATCAGCCCTAGCAGAGACACAATTGCGAAATATACAGATTCATCAATACCGGTTTTTGGTAAGTACTCTATGGTTAAACTTCCCATTAAAACTGGTGTTAAACTGTGGAATCCAACAGCAATCGTTCGCGATGAAAATGACATCATGTGGGCTGCAAACTATACGGGTGAAATTTATTCCCTCCACGATACAGATGGTGACGGTTTGGAAGATCATGCGGAGTTATTTTGTGATGTAAAAAATGAAAAGTTGCGGTATCCAACATGTATGGCTTGGAAGAACGGTGAGCTTTACATTGGAACAACTCAAGAAATTCGAGCGTATAAAGATACGAACGGAGATTACAAAGCAGACTCAAGTCGAGTTTTCTTCAAAGATTTCCCATGGACACTCCACTATTTTGATTGGACTTTTGCTTTGGAGTTTGGGCCAGATGATCATGCATATGTGATTTTTTGCACAGATTATTTAAATCGAAAAAGAGCACAAGATCCAAATAAATACCGAGGTGCAATCGTTCGCATTTCACCAGATGGAAAGAAGTCTGAAATATTTGCTTCCGGAGCACGTTTTGCTTATGGCATGGCTTTTAATCAACATGGTGACCTTTTCTTCTCAGACAATAAAAGTGGCGGCAACCCGACAGAAGAAATTAACTTTGCCGAGAAAGGAAAGTTTTATGGGCATGACACTAAGAAATTTCCAAACAGAGAAACGACTGGCCCAATACTGAAAGTTAAAGATGGATATGGACCAGGAGGCTTAGAGTTCAATGACTTATCGAATGATTTTGGTGGAACTGCTGGAAATTTATTTTTAGTTTGCTGGGGACCAGATGGTAAGTGGAATAGAGGTTCTTTACTTAGAATTGAGTTAGATAAAAAAAGTGATGGTTCTTATAAGGCAAAACAACACTTGGTTGCTGGAGAATTTGCCAAAATTATTGACGCTAAATTCAGTAAGCAAGGAGACTTGTATATAGTTCAGTTTGGCCGCGAAGGAAGAGCTCACACACCATTTAAAGAGCCAGAAGGTTCTGTTTATCGAATGATTTACACTCCTTGGAAACAAGCTCCTCTTTATAAGAGTGTTTTGAAAGGTCCACTTATTAGCGGCGATATTAAAACTGGCGAGAAGGTTTTTAATGCTCGTTGTGTTCTTTGTCACGATAGTAATTCTTTAGCGATCGATAAGCTTGGACCGCCTTTAAAAGGCATAGGCGATATGTTTAGCAGATCAGAAATTCTAACAGCAATTAATGAAACTTCAAAAGGCATCAAGACAGATTATGAAACTCATGAAATTGTGAAAAAGGATGGTACAAAACTTCTCGGCAGAGTGACTTCTGTAGATGAAGAAGGCGTTAACTTAATGCTACCGGGAAATACAGTTGTTCTCGTTAAAAATGACGACATTAAAAGTCAGAAAATGCTAGATTCATCGCTTATGCCAAAAGGATTACTCGGAGGACTGAGTGACAGTGAGCTAGATGCATTACTTGCTTACATGAAAGTCCGCAAAGAAAACATTGCCAAGTATGCCAAAGCCTCTAGCCCCGATGGATTAGAGAAGGATGGTAAAGCCGGAGGCGATGCTGCAGCTATTGATGGAAACAAAGATACCTACTGGGATGAAGTAGACAATAAACCAGAGTATATTTTACAGCTTGATTTTAATAAAAAGTACAAGCTTTCTGAACTAATTATAAATGGATACAAACAGGGCGATTACAGTCCTCAAGACTTCGATGTGATAGTCGATGGCAAAGTTATTCATTCTGTAAAAAATGCAAAATATAATAATGCCATTTTGAAGGTAAAGATTCCTAAGACTGAAGGTAAAACCTTACAGTTGAAAATAACTAAGTCTTATGGAGCAAGTCCCGCCATTCGTGAACTGGAAGTTTATGAATAAGCTATTGTTCTTTTTACTCATCTTTATCCCATTTATTAGCCAGGCTTATGAATGGGATAAAAGCGATAACTCAGTTAGTTTGAAGAAAGGTGGAAAAGTAATCTGGACTCATGTTCATGATCCTAATGAAGCAAAACCTTACTTTCATCCTTTGAACACTCCTTCAGGAACCATTTTGACTGAGTTAAAACCTAGAGATCATGTCTGGCATAGAGGTCTTTGGTTTTCCTGGAAGTTTATTAATGGAGTAAACTACTGGGAAGAAAAAAATGGTAGGTCAGCTGGGACTTCTCAGATTCAATCTGTGAAAGTAAAAACTTTGGATGACTTCAGTGCAGTTATTACGATGCATTTAGATTACTTCCAGAAAGCAGATAAAGTTCTTCTTCGCGAAAAGAGAGTGATGAAAATTTCAGCACCTGACAATGGCGCGTACTCCATTTCCTGGAATTCTGAATTCACAGCCCAGGAAAAGATTTTCCTGGATAGAACTCCTATTCCTGGTCAACAGGGTGGCAAGAGTTATGGTGGGTATGCAGGCATTTCTGTTCGCGCAGCTCTAGATTTACGTAAGAAAAAAGATTGGCAATTTGTAAATGAAAATGGAGAAAAAGTAAAGCATGGTCAGCCAGCTCGACATGTGAGCTTTCAAGGCAAAAATGCTGCTATAACAATCTTCACTGAAACGGAGCAAATGGATAAGTGGTATATCACTAAAGGAATGCCTTATTTTAGTCCAGCAATTCTTTTCGAAAATTCTAAAACTTTAGCTAAAGACGAGAAGTTAAAGCTCTCTTATAAAATCAAAGTTGAAGATAAGACAGCAAAATAAATTCTTGCAATTTATAGCTTCTATAACGCATAATTAGTTGTTCTGAAATCAAAAGGAAGGTTTGAGAATGGCAGGTGCCAAATTCAAAGACGGTCAAATAATTTATCACGCTAACACCTGCGACCCCTTAACCAGGGCCGCAGATAATGGCGAGATAAAAATGGAAGCCATTTCCCGTAGTTCATACCCGGGTCAGCGATTGGCTAAGTCCCAACTTCCAGGCCTTTGTAGTTTAGGTTATTGGGATGCCGGTAAAAAACAGAATTGGGGTTTGGATTGGCATCGCAATGAAGGTATAGAGATTTGTTATGTAGCTTCTGGAACAATCGATTTTTTTGTAGAAGATAAACGCTACAAACTTGAGGCTGGTGATATGACGATTACCAGGCCCTGGCAAGAACATAAGCTGGGGGACCCTAATCTCACAGAGAATAAGCTTCTTTGGATTATTGTAGATGTTGGCGTGCGTCAACCTCATAGTACCTGGAAATGGCCTGATTGGCTGATTCTATCTCGAAGAGATATTAAGGAGCTCACGAGTTTTGTACAGCTCAATGAAGATCCAGTTGTAAAAGCGAACAAAGAGATTGGCCAATGTTTTGATAAGCTTCAAAAACTCATTGATGCTAAAGATCCAGATAAAGATGAAAGTCGATTAACTCTGAGAATTAACGAACTCCTAATTTCGATTCATAGTTTTTTGAAGGAAGAGAAAAGGCCGATGGATGAATCTTTAATTCAAGCTGACCGCACGGTAAAGATCTTTCTCGATGGCTTAAATGAACAGTTAGATGTGGATTGGTCTTTGGAAAGTATGGCATTACGTTGTGAGCTTGGCCGAACAAGATTTTCTCATTATTGTCGAAAGTTAACCAACAAAACTCCACTTGTTTATTTAAATCACTTACGGGTACAAAAAGCTGCTCAGCTATTGAAAGAAACTTCTCTTTCTGCACAGGAAATTGCTGATCAGTGTGGTTTCCATTCAAGCCAGTATTTTTCCACACAGTTTAAGAAGTTTTTCAAAAAAACACCCAATATTTACCGCAATTCTTAGCTCAAGAATTTATAAGTTTAACCAGTGGTAAATTCTATAATTGAGTATTTGCCTCAAAGTCTTTAACTTATTAATTGTGATGACTTTAAGGAATGTGTGCAATGTATAAAAGATTTACCCTAATAGAATTACTAGTTGTGGTTGCGATAATTGGAATACTCGCTTCCCTATTAATGCCTTCATTAAGCCGAGCCAGAGAAAAAGCCAAACGTGCAGTTTGTCTAAGTAACTCAAGTCAAGTTTTGAGAGCGATTCATGTTTATGCTGGCGATGACGATAATCGAATTCCGCATGATTACCGCGAATATGCAGGCAGTAACTGGATGTCGACAATGACAGAGCCAGGAAATCCTAGTTATGGAAAATACGCTCGTTTAGGAAGGTTACTTAAAGATAATTTGGTAAACTTAGAAGTCCTGTACTGCCCAAGTGAAGAGGTTCCAGAAAGCGCTAGTTGGCAATGGTCTTTTAAAGAAAATGAGCCTTTGTGGGAAATGTCTAAGAATCAAGTACAATCAGGAGTCTATCTTTGCGCTAACTACATGTACAGAAAGGGCCACAATGCACCAACAAGACTTACAGGTGATGGCTCAGAACCAATCCTTTCAGATCTTTTTTTCACCATGGATGGTAAAGAAATGCAACAGTATTTCCATGTGGAAGGTTGGAATGTAGGTTATTTAGATGGTTCAGCGAAGTTCATTTATAAACAAAATGTCTATGCAGGACCTAACCAAAACGATGCTCCTCAATGGGATGAAGGCTTCTTCAAAAATTGAATGCCTAGATAGAAATTTTAAGAAAAATTGGCTCATACTCTAGGAATTCACCGATTAATCCTATTTAATATTTACAATACGTATATGTGTGAATTAAAATATTTAGGGATTTTTATGAAAACCTTTCTTGTTGTGTTGCTTTCTCTTCTTACCTCCTCTTTGTGTGCTCAAAATAATGGAATTTGGACAGACCCAGCTAAGGCTGCAGAGGAAATTGATTATAAAATACAAGGTGAATATTCTGGTGCAGGATTAGGTGCTCAGGTTATTGCACTTGGAGACGGAAAGTTCTGTGCTGTTATTTATGAAGGAGGTCTTCCTGGAGCAGGTTGGGTTCATGGCAATAAGATTGTACTCCATGGTTCTTTGGAAGGTAAAAAAGCTTCATTTAAAGCTCCACAAGGAAACCTTAGCTATGTAAATAAAGATGCTAGCAAATTCAGTCCAGTTAGAAATTTTCCACCCAAAAGTCAAAAAGCTTATTCAGGATTAATTAGCGGAGATTCTTTTAATGTAAAAACTCACTTAGGTGAATATAAAAGCCTAAAAAAGACAGTTAGAAAGTCTCCTACTTTAGGAAAAAAAGCACCGGAAGGAGCCATGGTTCTTTTTGATGGATCTAACAAAGATGCTTTCAATGGTGGTCGCCTAGATGAAGTAACAAAACTTCTAAATACAGATGGTAAAGATATTAGGACTAAAGAAAAGTTTAGTAACTACAAGATGCATATCGAGTTTATGCTTCCTTACAAACCTAAAGCTAGAGGTCAAGGTCGAGGCAATAGTGGTTTTTACCAAATTGATCACTATGAAGTGCAGATTCTAGATTCATTTGGCTTAGAAGGCTTTGATAATGAATGTGGTGGTGTTTACCAAAAAGCTAATCCAAAAGTAAATATGTGTTTACCACCGTTGACTTGGCAAACTTATGATGTTGACTTCACGAATGCCGTCGTAGATGAAAGCGGTAAAGTGATCAAACACGCAAGAATGACAGTCATGCACAATGGAATTGTTATTCATGATAACCTTGAACTTAAAGGCAAAACGGGTGGGTCGAGAGGTGAGCCTGTTGGAACTCCAGGTCCAATGAAGTTTCAAGGGCACGGTAACCCAGTTCAATATAGAAATATTTGGATTATTAAGAAGTAAGTTTTGACAAGTACCGCAGTCTTGGCTGCGGTGTTTATATATCAACTCAATTCAGAATTGAGCCTTCGTACTTCCTTACGTAGGGCTTTTTGTATTCTTTCTTTGTATACGTAAACAGAACCACGGCTGATCTGTAGGGTATTTGCTATATCGTCAGCATTTTCACCATTGGATAATCGGACATAAGTTTCTTTAACCGTATCGGAAAAACCCTCTGAAATATTAGCCCATGCTAATGATGCAATGTGAATCATCCATTCTTTTTCTGCAATCTTGTCGACTTCAGCATTAACTATTTTTTCTGACTTCAGTTCTGAAGTATTTTTTTTGCTCCTAAAATAGTTGTAGACAGTTCGTCGAATGACAGTGCATAACCAAGACCGAAATGAGCCTTTTTCAGGCTGGTATTCAAAGTCTGGAAGGTTCTTCCAAAGCTTTAAAAGAATTCTTTGTTTCATGTCATCTAGTTCAGAGAAATCAACGCCCATTCCTTTGAGAACAGCATAAACATATGAACTGTAATAGTTAGTGAAATCTTCCCAGGAGTCATCATCATACTTGTTGCGAAGTCGGATGAGAAGAGTTACTCTTGTATTAAGTTTGTTATCTTGGCTTTCCATGCCTTAGTATATGTGTGGAAAGCCTTGCATGCAAGAACTGCAAAATGTGTTAAGAGTTGTGATGTCTAAAGAGATTTTGAAACCTAACCTAGATTTCTTAATAGGTGAATTTTCTGAAGCTTTATCTGAAAAGGGTCGAGCCTTTGAAGGAGAAGATAGGTTTTCTGAGCCTGAGTTTCTTTCTGAGGGAGGCTGTAAAAAGCTCTTTGTATTGACAGATAAATGGGCTGAAAGGCAGATTGTTAAAGCTATGCCGAAAGATGAGTCTCCTGAAACAATTGAGAAATTTATTTATGAATCACAAATTCTAGCTTCTCTTGAACACCCAAACATCCTGCCTGCATATGATCTTGGTTCCGATGAAGGAACGCCATTTATTTTAATGAAGTTGATGGAAGGAGATAATCTCAAAGGCTTTTTAAAATATGATCCGCCTTTAAGTTTAAAGTTAAAGATCTTTGAGAAGATATGCGATGCCATTGCATACTGCCATAACAATGAGATCGTCCATTTAGATCTTAAGCCTGAAAATATCCAAGTTTCTCCTACTTTTGAAGTAACAGTTTGTGATTGGGGAAGCGCCAAAAGATATAGTGATTTACATAAGTCCGAACTCATTTCAACTCCTGGTTATATAGCACCAGAATCCTTTGAAGGAGAACTTTCTCATAACTCAGATATTTATGCACTGGGATCGATATTCTATGAAATTTTAACTTCTAAGAGATTATTCAAAGGAAAGAATGCTGCAGAAGTTTTAAAGTCGAATAAAAAAGGCAAGCTTGATTTAAGTAGTATTAAGGATCCGTCTTTAAGGGCAATTTGTCAGGGAGCTTTAAACCCAGATCCTGAAGACCGTTTTCATTCAGTTGAAGAATTTTTAGATCGCCTAAACCTTTATTATCAAAAATTTCCAATTCCAGAAGAAAATGCCTCCTTATTTAGAAAGTGTGATCTTTTAGTAAAGCGCCGTCCAGTAGCAGTCGGTATGTTTACAATCTTACTAACTCTAAGTTCTGTTATTTCCATTATTTTTGCTATGACTTTTAACCAACAAAAGAACAAAGCAGAAAATTTAATGAACCAGTATCAAGAGGAGAGAGATAAAGCAGAAAATTTAATGAACCAGTATCAAGATGAACGCGATAAAAGAGTGTCTCTTAGCCTTGAAAACAGTGACATGCTTCATAATCAGGCTTGGCAAGCATATAAAGGTGGGATGCTCGATGAAGCTTTGGACTTGCTTAAAATTTCTATTTCCTCCTCAGGCTATGATAAAAGAAAGTATGAGCTAGAAGGCTTAATAGCTTTACTCAAGTTTGATATTGAAAAGGCACGTTCATGTTTCAAAAATGCTGCTATCGAGGAGAACTATTCTGCATACTACTCTCTTTTACCAAAGAGGTCAGATCTCTTGAAGATGTCTATCAAAGAATTGACTTCTCTAGTCATGAAAATCCGTAAGACGGATTCTTACTTTTATCATCATTTTATTGGGTCGGTGTTTACGATCAATGAGTTTACTGATGAGAAAAGAGCGGAGTTTTTAAACTCAGTATCAAAAGCTCTAGATTTTTCTGGTAAAGTCTACGTCAAAGATAAAGGCAAAACTCTTACTATTAGTGGCTCTGCCCATACTTATCCGACCTATATTTTACGTGCCTTACGAATAAAGAAGTTAGTTTTTTACAAGTGTAAAAACATGCCTACAGATATTCGTACAAAAGAGATTAATGATTGTGTAGAATTAGAAGAGATAGACTTCAGAGGAACAAGCTTTTCTCATCTTTATCTTCTCAAAAACAACAATATTAAGAGATTATATTTACCAGCAAGATCATATAGTCGAATAGATCATCTTCAAAGCATGCCTTTAGAGAAAATCAGCATGGTTAATGTTGGGGTAAAATCACTACAACCACTTTTACAGATTAAAACGCTAAAAGAGTTGATCATTAGCGAACGTATGAAAAAGCTTCCTGGCTATAAGGAATTATCTGAAAAAATAACTGTTCTCATAAAATAATAATTTTTTTCACTTTTCCTGTTAGATCTCAAATTTTCTTGTGTAACCCGCTGCAATGTTGTTGATGTTGCTAGTGGAAAATATATGAGAAATAAAAAGTTTACTTTATTAGAATTATTAATAGTTGTTGCGGTTATAGCTTTATTACTTAGTTTGCTTCTTCCATCTTTGGGCCGGGCAAGAGAAAAGGCGAAACGTTATGTTTGTATGAGCAATCTCAAACAGCTATACAATTTTGCTTTAATTGATTCAAAAAAGAACAAAGATAGAATTGTCGCTTATTACGGCAGGACAGGGGTAAAGCAATCCAACTATTTCATTAGTAAGGGTTCAACCTTCTATAACTTTGGTTACCTTTACAAAGAATTTGAAGATGAGATTGTGGATGTCTTTTACTGTCCATCAGAGACATCTTCGTGGATGTTGCACAATACTGAAAATAATCCTTGGCCACCACCTGTTTCTAGTGCAAATGTAAGGACTACCTACAACATGTATCCCACTAAATTCTTGTCGAGTAATAACTTGAGGAAGAACTTACCAATAATTCAAAGAGACATGGATGGTAAACCTCTATATGCAGACAGCTTTATTAAAGCAAATAGTCTAAATACTAGGCACATAGATGGTATAAATGTTTTATGGATTGATGGAACTGTTAGGTGGGTTCATAAGAAATCTTTATCACTATCTCCTCTAACAGCTTATGGCGAGGGTTTCTCAGAGCCATATCAAACAGTATGGGATGAGCTTGAAGAGATGCACTAACCCCCCCCCCAATATCATACTTTATTAGCCGTGAGTTTCCTCACGGCTTTTTTTTGGGTTAATAATATCAAAAAATTTGAGATTAAGTAGAAAATATAGTAGGATGGTTTTGGTGGGTATATTTGCTGTTTAACAGTTTACAACAAATTTGTGGGTTTTTTTTGAAGTTTGGAATTAGGGATATTTGGAGAAAGGCATAGATGAGAAGGGTGGTCTTTAGCCTTGTATGTTTCTGGACATTTTTGTCTTATGGACAAACTTCCTTGGATGACATGAACCTAGAGGATCTTCTAGAAATGAAGGTTTCAAAGATGGCTTCTCTTATTCCCACAGAGTCCAAAAAGCTTCCTGTAAGTTCTACGATAATTACTCATGAAATGATCAAAAATTCAGGTGCCCGAAACATGATGGAGCTTCTGGAGATATTTGTTCCATCTTATCAATTTTAAAGCTTTACAACTGCAGGTGGAATAGACGGTTTCAGAGGACTTATGTCTCGAAGAAAGTATCTCGTTTT
>Ga0075480_10001279_pt1 | contig 15866 bp, 20 predicted proteins | sample DEB08_DNA_7_FD_81590 | JGI IMG/M metagenome (GOLD analysis project Ga0075480, IMG submission 81590) | Aqueous microbial communities from the Delaware River and Bay under freshwater to marine salinity gradient to study organic matter... | ecosystem: Environmental > Aquatic > Marine > Coastal ... | reverse complement strand
GACAATAAACCAATTGGTTCTTATTTGTTTGTAGGTCCAACAGGAGTTGGTAAAACAGAAGTTTGTAGACAACTAGCAGACTCATTAGGTATTAAACTATTAAAATATGACATGTCAGAATATCAAGAAAGACATTCAGTATCAAAATTAATTGGTGCACCTCCAGGGTATGTAGGTTACGCAGAAGGATCAATTGGATCAGGACAACTGATCAATGATGTAGAAGATAATCCAAACTGTGTATTACTACTTGATGAGGTTGAAAAATCAGCACCAGAAGTATTACAAGTATTATTACAAGTAATGGATGACGGTAAACTAACATCATCAACAGGTAAAACAGTGATGTTTAACAAAGTTATTTTGTGTTTAACTTCTAACTTAGGTGCACAAGCAAGTGAAAAACCACCGATGGGTATTGGGGTTCCTGACTCAGTAAACAAAACGGATGATTATGTCAAAGACTTCTTTGCACCTGAGTTTAGAAACAGACTTGATGCAACAATACAGTTTAACAAATTATCAAAAGATAATATTTTAAAAATTGTACACAAAGTCAAAGACGAAACAAATGCAATGCTTAAAGATAAAAATGTTATTGTGGTACTTGATGATACTGCGGCACAGTGGATTGCAGACGAAGGTTTTGATCCGGCAATGGGTGCAAGACCAATGCAGAGAATATTTGACCAAAGTGTTAAACGTCCTTTATCTAAAGAAATACTATTTGGTAAATTAATCAATGGTGGTACAGTAATAGTTAAAGCAGTAAACAACAAATTAGAATTAGAATATCAACAATAATGCAATTTGAAACAACAACAAAATTATTCTACGGCAAGTTTCCATACAAAGCCGTGATAACCCATGAGTCATTTGATGCAGATGAATATTATGGCAATATGAGAAAAATGCTTCAATGGTTAAAATTGTTACCAAAAAATGATTATCAAATGAGACATGATAGAAAAATTCAATTGTTCTTTAAAAAAAGAAAAGATTTAGAATATGTTGCAAATAAATTTGGAAAATGGGTTATGCAACTGTATGAACCGTTAAACAAAAAACACTATGAATATCTAATGCAAAACAAAGACATAGTAACAAGAAATAAATTGTTTTGGAATAGGTATCCATATAAAATTACATTTGGTTGCCACACAGACATAGACAAGGCAGTTAATTGGTTTGAAAACTTTTTCACAGAACGAGATCCACAGAGATTTAGATTTGGATCGTCACTACATCAATTGATCAAAGAAAAAGAAAGATGGAGATCATATTGGTGCAATCCTGTGTTATACCTAACGGAACATGATGATGTGATGTTATGTAAACTTGCTCTAAGCAGTCACATAATAAAAATTGAATCAGCAGTTACGTTTAAGCAATTTAGAAAGGTAGACAATGAGTAATTTTATTATTTGGCACTTACTGGCTATTTGTACTGTGATAGCGGTGTCATTCTTAATTGGATACAGTACGGCAAAACAACAAGAAAAAAGAAAGCAAAAAATATGGATAAAGCAATCGGAAAAGAACTGATCAAAAGAAAGATAATCAAAGAAGAAACTGAGATCAAAGCAATGTATTCGGCAGTGGCATTTGGAGGTATTGGTACAGTTGAAAATGTAGGTGATTTTACTATTAACAGTGTTGATGAAAATTCCAAAGGGGTTCCGTTTTTTCATGCAAGATCAAACGTTGATGGCAAGTGGGAAGATATCACATTGGATAGAATAATTTTGGTTGACGGTATGGAACCTGTTAAACTTGCTGAAGCATATGGAATCAAAAACAAAACAAAAAAGGTTAAAAAGAAAAAATAGTATATGAAAAACAATGTAGCAGTTATTGGTAATGGAAAGATTGGTAAGGTAATCGCCAGTCTATTAAGATCAGAAAATTACAATGTTGTAATTGGTGATGCAGTACAAGAACACGGAGTTGTATCTTTAGATGCATCAGACGAATCACAATTAGAACATTTTTTAAAAGGCAAAGATGCTGTGTGCTCGGCGGCTCCTTATTATCTAAACAAAACAATTGCAAATGTGGCCGCACGTAATGGTGTAGCATATTTTGATCTAACAGAAGATGTTGAGGTAACTGACTATATTAAAAATTTAAACACAAAAACTTTTATGATGCCACAGTGTGGATTGGCTCCTGGAGCGGTAAATGTCATTGGTAGTAATTTAATCAAAGATTTTGACGAAGCACACGAAGTTCAAATGAGAGTAGGCGCATTGCCAAGATATCCATCGAATGAAATGAGTTATTATCTTACTTGGTCGACAAATGGATTAATCAACGAGTATTGTAATCTGTGTGATGTAATCGTTGATGGTAAGAAATTAAAAATACCACCATTGGATGGAGTTGAAAAAATATACATCGATGGTAGAAGATATGAAGCATTTAACACATCAGGTGGTGTAGCAACCATGTGTGAAACATTCAAAGACAAGGTACAGTCTTTGAGTTACAAAACTATTAGATATCCTGGACACAGAGATAAAATAAATTTCTTATTCCAAGATTTAAATTTGAAAAACAACAAAGACAAAATAGGAGATCTTTTTGATCAGACAGTGCCTTATACCACAGAAGATGTTGTGGTTATGTTGATCAAAGTGATTGGTAAAAAAGGTGGAAAATTGTTAGAAAAGTCATACCAAAAAAATATCTTTGGAAAAGATGGAATGAGTGCAATTCAGAGGTCGACAGCATCTGGAGTTTGTGCTAATATAGTATCATACTGTAAGGATGAACTTACAGGTGAAGGATTTGTCAAGCAAGAAGATGTTGATTGGCAGACTTTTATTAGCAACAAATTTGGCCAGGTGTATGTTGAATGAGTTACGTAGACGCATATTTAAACAGAGATAGAGATCAGATCAATATCGTAGAACGTGTTGATGGCAAACGTGTATATAAGACGTTTCCAACCACATATAGATTTTATTACGAAGACAATGATGGGGAATACACATCTATTTACAATAGGCCGTTGGCTAAATTTGAAACGAACAATAGCAAGTCATTCCAAAAAGAAAAGAAATTGTATGAAGGACAAAGACTGTATGAAGCAGATCTTAATCCTGTGTTTAGATGTTTAGAAGAAAATTATCTCGACAAAGAAGCACCAAAATTACATGTAGCATTATTTGATATTGAGGTAGACTTTGACAAAGATCGTGGTTTCGCAAAACCAGACGATCCACATCAACGTATCACAGCAATCAGTGTACATCTTAATTGGTTAGACAGTTTAATCACACTGTGTCTTGCTCCAAAGGACATGCCGTTTGAAATGGCAGATTCGATTGCCAAAAAGTTTGATAATACCGTGCTGTGTGAAACAGAAGCACAACTTCTTAACACATTTTTACATCTAATTGAAGATGCAGATATATTAAGTGGATGGAACTCAGAGGGTTTTGATATTCCGTACATTGTGAATAGAACTGAAATGGTGTTGAGCAAAGATGATGTTAGACGTTTTAGTTTGTGGGATCTGTATCCACGTGAAAGAATGTTTACAAAGTTTGGTAATGAACAACAAACATTTGATTTCTTTGGTCGTGTGCATCTTGATTATTTAGAACTTTATAGAAAATACACATATCATGAAATGCATTCATATAGACTTGATGCGATTGGTGAATATGAAATTAATGAAAAGAAAGTTCCATATGAGGGAACATTGGATCAATTGTACAATGAAGACTTTGAAAAGTTTATTGCATATTCAAGGCAAGACGTCGCACTACTGGCAAAACTTGATGACAAATTAAAATTTATTGATCTAGCAAACGTGTTGGCACACGCAAATACCGTGTTGCTACAAACCACAATGGGTGCGGTTGCGGTTACAGAACAAGCGATCGTTAACGAATCTCATAAACGTGGATTTATTATTCCAAACAGACCATACAGAGAACCACACTCATCGGGTGCGGCAGTTGGAGCCTACGTGGCAAAGCCTAAAAAAGGTTTGCATGACTGGATAGCGTCAATTGACATCAATTCACTATATCCAAGTGTGATTAGATGTTTGAACATGGGTCCGGAAACCATTGTTGGACAGTTGAGACCAACACACACAGAAAAATACATCAACAATAAAATTCACAAAGAAAAGAAATCGGCCGCAGATGCTTGGGAAGGAATGTTTGGTACACTTGAATACACAGCAGTTATGGAACAGGATCGTGGCACGGAAATTATTGTAGACTTTGAAGATGGTACTACAGAACAAATGAGCGGTGCAGAAGTTTATGCAATTATATTTCATCAGAATCAAGGTTGGTGCATAAGTGCTAATGGTACTATATTTGATACTTCAACAAAAGCAGTTATACCTGGACTACTAGAAACTTGGTTTGCAGAAAGAAAAGTACTACAAGGTAAAATGCGTGAAGCAATTGCAAGTGGTGATAAAGAACAAGTAGAATTTTGGGATAAAAGACAACTTGTTAAGAAGATTAACTTGAACAGTTTGTATGGTGCTATTCTAAATCCTGGTTGTAGATTCTTTGATCAACGTATTGGGCAGTCGGTTACACTCACAGGTAGAACGATTACCAAGCATATGGGTTCGATCACGAATCAAATAATGACAGGTGAGTATGATCATGTAGGTAAATCGATTATATATGGTGACACAGATTCTGTGTACTTTTCAGCATATCCAATGGTTAAGCAAGATGTTAAAGATGGTAAAATTCCTTGGACAAAAGAAAGTGTGATTGAATTATACGATAGTGTCGCAGAAGAAGTAAACAAATCATTTCCAACATTTATGATGAAAGCAACCAATGTGCCACGTGAAAATGGTGAGATCATCAAAGGTGGTAGAGAAATGGTTGCATCCAAAGGATTGTTTATCACAAAGAAAAGATATGCGGCATTGATATATGATTTAGAAGGCAACAGGCAAGATATTGACAAGCCAGGTAAACTAAAAGCAATGGGTCTTGATTTGAAAAGATCAGATACTCCTGACTTTGTGCAAGACTTTCTTTCAGACATATTATTACAAGTGTTGACAGGCGTAGACAAAAAAGAAATACTCACAGCAATACAAGATTTTAAACGCAAATTTGCAGATAGACCAGGTTGGGAAAAAGGTACTCCGAAACGTGTGAACAACTTGACCAAGTATGTGCAAGACATTGAAAAATACAAACGTGCAACAGCAAGAATGGGTAATGGTAGTGCAAATGGCAAGATCAAAAAACCAGTGATGCCTGGTCACGTGAGAGCGAGTATTAATTGGAACACCATGCGTAGTGCCTATAAAGATTTATATTCATTGCCAATCATGGATGGGCAAAAGGTTATTGTATGCAAACTAAAAGCAAATCCAATGAACTTTACATCCATTGCATATCCAATTGATGAATTAAATATTCCACGATGGTTCAAGGAACTACCATTTGATCATGACGGTATGGAACAATCAATCATTGATCAAAAGGTCAGTAACTTAATGAGTGAGCTTGGTTGGGATTTAGAATCAACAAAAACATCAACAGTGTTTGAAAATTTATTTGAGGCAATATAATATGAAGATAATAGTAACAGGTAGCACAGGATTTATTGGCAGTCATTTGGCCAAAAGATTAAAGGAATTAAATCATGAAGTTATAGAATGGGATAGAGCCCATGGCAAAGATATCAAAGACTTTTCTTCTGCAACAGTTTCAAATGATGTTGACTTTGTGGTACATTTGGCCGCAATAGCAGATGTAAGACGTAGTTTGAAAGAACCAGAACTGTATTGGCAAACCAATGTTGAATACAGCAAACAGATATTTAATTTGTGTCATGCTAACAATATACCGGTGGTATATGCATCAAGTTCTTGTGTACATGCATGGTGGAAGTCACCATATGGTACAAGCAAAAAAGCAATGGAGGCGATTGCACATCCTGGGCAAGTTGGCCTAAGATTCACAACTGTGTTTGGTGACGGTGCTAGAGATACTATGTTGATGTCAAGAATAAGAAATGGCACAGTTAAATTTGCCACAGAACATGTGAGAGATTTAATCTATGTTGAAGATGTTGTGTCAGCAATTATGATATTCATAGAAACAGGAACACAAGATAAAAATGCAACCTATGAAGTAGGAACTGGCCAAGGATACAAAGTCAGTGATATAGTAAAACACGCAGGATATGATGTTCCTATTCAGGAAGGACAAGATGCAGAAGCAGATGATAACACAGCAGACAATACAGAATTAAGGAAATTAGGTTGGAAACCAACACTAAAACCAACCGAATGGATAGACATTAAAATCGCAGTGGATTATACAAATAAAATTGTTGACAATTCACCTAAATAAGTGTTATATTAATAAAAATAATAAACGTCGGAGGTAACAAAAAATGTTAAAAGATGTACTACTAGACATTGTAAAGCACACGCATTCTTTAGGCTTTATTCAAGCAGTAAAACTTGAAAGCACAGATGATAGCACAGTTGTTGAAGCAATGGATGATGATAGAACAGTGGTTCTAAAAGGCAAACTAAAAAATAAACTAGACAACGTTCCAGGTTTAATTGGAATGGGTAGACTTGGTGTATTATCAGGTTATCTAAACTATGAAGCATATGGCAAAGATGGTGCAAACATCGAAGTTGTAACTAACACAAGAGATGGTGTAGAAACAGCAGAAGAACTTAAATTTACATCACCAGGTGGTTATACTGCAAACTATAGATTCATGGTTAGTTCTTTGATTGAAGAACAATTAAAAACAATCAAGTTCAAAGGTGTTGAATGGGATATCACAGTACAACCAACACAACAAAATTTAAAAGACTTGACTTACTTTAATGGTATTATGGGTGGCTTTGAGCCAACATTTGTTGCAAAAACAGATGGTGATACACTAAAGTTTTATATTGGAGATGGCGCAAATGACAGAGTTGAAATTCCATTTGCTCAAAATGTGCAAGGCAAACTAACTAAAGGTTGGGCATGGCCACTAGCACAGGTATTGAGTATTTTGAAATTAAGTGATACTTCACAAGCAAGTATGTCATTTAGTGATCAAGGTGCTATGCAGATATCAATTGATTCTGGCACAGCAACTTATGATTACATACTTCCTGCAAGGAGCCAATAGTGACAAAACCATACGGTGAAGATCTAACAGCCAGTCACAAAGACTATGCAGTATTTTTACCTGCAGTCAGTGGCTTTTATCAGACTTATGTAAGTAAGCAACAGCAAACCATTGGCACTGACAAACAGTTCGTGCCAGATGATAGAATCCCAAAAGGATTTGAAAATGGAATTGAAGGACTAAACTATCTTAACAAAGAGAAAGGGTACTTTAATTACAAATATGGTTTGTATTCGGCCGGACACGCACATCTAGATGTTGAAAAATCTATTGTGAATGAATCAATGTTTCACACAAGAAATAAAAAAGATACTATTATTGTAGGTGACAGCGGCGGATATCAAATTGGTAAAGGCATACTAAAATTTGACTGGGAAAACTTCAAAGGCAAATCTGCAAACGCAATGCGTGATAAGATTCTACATTGGTTAGAACTTACAGCAGACTGGTCAATGGTGTTGGATATTCCTAGTTGGGCAAGTGATGCCACACACAGCCCTAAGACAGGATTAAAATCGTATGGTGATTGTATTTCAGGCACAGTACACAACAACGAATATTTTTTAAAGAATAGACTTGGACAAACTAAATTTTTAAACGTGCTCCAAGGCTTTGATATTCCAACTGGAGATGTATGGTATGATGCCGTGAAGCATTTTCCATTTGAAGGTTGGGCATTTGGTGGAAACAACATGTGTGATATGACTATGGCTCTCCGACGCTTGATCATATTGCGAGATTCTAAACTACTTGACAACAGGGATTGGATACACTTCTTGGGTACAAGTAAATTAGATTGGGCTTGTTTCTTAACTGCTATTCAGAGACAACTGAGAAAGCATGTGAATCCAAACCTTACAGTATCTTATGATAGTGCAAGTGCATTTGTGGCAACGGCACATGGTTTGGTGTATACTTCGCCAGTCCATACCAACAAGCGATGGTCATATATTATGGACAAAGCCACTGACAGTAAAGCATTAAAACTTTCTACTATACCGTTTCCATGGGAGTCGGAGATTGGTAGAAGGCTTACTATTGGTGATATTTGTTGGTATGGTCCTGGTGATTTAAATAAAGTTGGTAAAGAAGGTAAAACATCTTGGGATTCATTTGCATACGCATTGATGATGGGGCATAATGTTAATCAGCATATTAAGATCGTACAAAAAGCAAATCAAATTACTGACATTGAGTCAACAATACACAAACCAGATTACAGACATTGGCGAAAGTCAAAACAAAAAGAAACGTCAACTGAATTTAGTGATTGGTGTCCAAGAAACGTGCTGTACTTTAATGCATTTGTTGAAGACTTTTTCAAATCAGAAACACCCATGCAGATGTTAGAAGACAATCAAGCATTTTTACATGACATTAGAGGTGTACGTTGGACAGGACAGTCTGGTAACAATTTCAGTAACCTGTTTGATGTTGAAACACAAAGTTCAATGGGTGATGGAGAACTTGGTGATCCTAATGATGAAAAGTTAGAACAACTAGAGAAAGTGTTAGAAACTGTATAATGTCATCAGATTGGCAAAACAAAGAAGCACAAATGAGACACACAGCAGAGTATATGGCAAACGAATATAAAAATGAATCTGCTAATATAAAACACAAATACAACGAGCTAAAGAAAACAATTAAAAAACTACTTGAAGCAATTCCACAGGATAGGATTTTATGGCAACAGGACGTAAAAGATCTTGTGCAAGAAGTAGAAGAACAAATGGAGAAACACGATGTCAGAGATTGATTTAAAAGAATATTCACAGTTTGTGGATAAAGTCACCAGCAGTGAATCAAAAGATTCAACAGCATTTAGACAAAGGTTAGATGATCTAGGAAACGGAGACATTCCAAGATTATTAACTGCCGCAATGGGATTGTCAGCAGAATCTGGAGAGTTTACAGAAATTGTAAAAAAACTGGTATTCCAAGGAAAACCATTAACTGATGACACTAAAACTCATATGATTAAAGAGTTAGGTGATGTAATGTGGTACTGGACACAAGGTTGTATGGCATTAGGAATTGATCCAAATGAAGTGATCAATATAAACAAAGAAAAACTTATGGCCAGATATCCAACAGGTGAATTTGAAGTGGCCAAAAGTGAAAACAGAAAAGAAGGCGACATATAGATTGACAAAATCTGTATGTATGTTATTATTGTACAATGAAACGAGAATACGATAATAAAGAGATCAAAGAGAATGTTTCTGACTTTGTTGGCATAGAAGTTGAAAGAACTCCATGCTTTGGTATGAAAACTTATTTTGTTGTAGGAGTTCCAAAAGACACTCCTGTAAATTTTGTCAACAAAGTCATTAAGCATGATGTTGAACAGGTTTATTTTGGTGCAAATCATTCATTTAAAAACTGGAAAGACAAATGGACAGATCCAATGTTTGATCTTATCAAAGAATGTTTGAATGCAAAATTACATGTTACAGTTGATGTAGATCCTGTTACAGTTCCACCTGGTATAAAACAATTTTTATCAAATTCAAAGTTCAGTTTAACTTATGCAATTGTTGTGCCTAGTATTGACAAAGTAAAAGGTACAATCAATATTAAACTAGATGACGAAGGTTTTGAAGCAACTAATCCAGGTGTATGGTCAACTACAATAGAAACAATCAAAGTTCCAAACAACTACACAGGTTGGGATGAATACAAAAAGGACCAGCCGGTATGAAATCAACAACAATAACATTAAAAGTTGGTGACAGCATTGAGCTTGGTAGATTTAAAAACGTAACAGCAAAAATACTTGACATTAAAAAAGACACGCATGGGCAACCTGTTATTGTTACCAGCAAGGGTGATAAGAAAGCATTAAGTTTTAGATTAAAAAAACTAGAACCAAAAGCAAAAGATTTTTTAAGGAGAACAAATGTCTGAACCAACAATAGCACAACAAAAGAAATTAATTAAAACACTCAAAACACCAGAACGTTTTTTTAAAATTGACTTTGGAAGATATGGTGGAGAAGTTGCCATGGGATCGATTACCAAAGAACAATATGAATATTGGGCGGATAAGGATCAATCCGAATTTGAAGAGTATATGGTAAGTGTAGGTTGGGACACAGAAGAAGCAAACAAGGATGTACCCAAACAAGCACAGTTCGATCGAGAATTTTACGAATATGAAGATATCTGTCATCTGTCTGGACCTGAACTTTCAGATGGACAATACATGATAATATCTGAAGTAGACAAAAATGGTGATTCCCTAACTGATGATGATGGAAACTACATTGAAGATGAAACTGTGAATATGGAAGACTTTAAAAAACGTGGAGCAAAAATTATCTGTGAAGCAGAACACAATTCAGGATCGGACAGTTGCAAAGACAAATATTATGTGTTTGGACAGTACTTCAACAAGGGTGGTTGGCATTCACCAGAAATTGTGAAAACAGGTCCAAATGGATTTGATTTTAAAAAATTAGAAATTGCATATGAAGATTGTGATGGATTCAAAGTGTTTAACGAATTTTTATACAACGGAGATAGTTATCACCTTGAAGAAGATTCCACAGGCAAGAGCAGTTCTTTTTATGTAGCGGAAGGTGACGAAGTTTAAAATAGGAGGAAATATGGTAACTGCTAATGAACTAAGACAAAAACACAAAAAACTAAAAAAGAAAGTAAACGAAGCGGAAGATACAAGGATACACATGAGAGATTGGCAAACCAAAGAAGAATTGCTCGATCTAAAAAAAGAAAAATTACTAATAAAGGATAAACTAAAACATACAAAACCCAAAGGAGAAATAAAAGAATGAAAAAACTAATATGGGTAACATTTAGAAAAGAAGGGATTCACAAATATCCTGCGGCACTTGATGATCCCAAACTAGCCACAGGTGGAGAAGATGATGTAAGTTTTTTAGGTTATCCACATAGACACATCTTTCACTTCAAAGTGGCAATTGAAGTATTCCATGATGATAGAGATATTGAATTTATCCAATTCAAAAGATGGTTAGAAAAATTATACAATGAAGGTACACTGCAACTTGATTATAAATCTTGTGAAATGATTGCAGATGACATGTACAAAGAAATCAAACAAAAATATGCAAAACGTGATGTAAGGATAGAAGTTTCAGAAGATGGCGAAAATGGTTGTGAAATCTATTATCCAAAAAGTGATAGCACAAAAACTGATTACAAAACGTATAGCGAAATGGTAGAAGGACAAAACGATCATGCAACTCACTAATAATTTTACACTGGCAGAACTTTGCAAAAGTCAAACTGCACTAAGGAAAGGCATTGATAATTTGCCAAAAGATCCCGACACGGTTGCCAAGATGCAGACACTGGCAGAAAAGGTTCTACAACCTGTTAGAGACAAATTTGGACCTACAGTGATCAATTCAGGTTACAGATGTAAAAAACTAAACACAGCCATAGGTGGATCAAAAAAGTCACAGCACTGTTTTGGTGAAGCGGCAGATATTGAAATACCAACTATCAGCAACAGAGATCTAGCAGAGTGGATCAAAAACAATTTAGACTTCGATCAATTGATTTTAGAATTTTACAACGGCAAGGATCCAAGCAGTGGCTGGGTACACGTATCGTATAAAGATAGCGAAAGCAATAGAAAACAAGTGCTGACTATTAATAAACAAGGTACTTTTCAAGGCTTAATTTAATAAAAAATATAGAAATCTATATATTATTACATAATACAGGCCTCTTTAGCATAAATAAAACTGTAACGATTGCGATATGAACAATTAGGGTCATATTGCAGTTTTAAAAAATTTAAGGAGACAATATTATGTCATTCGGTCCAACTTCAGGTAAAGGTACAGTAGCGGCTGGTAACGGTTTAGGTCCAAAAACTTACATCTGTTCAATCGCAACTGGTACTATTACTGTAGCAGACGCAATCACAGCCTTAACATCAGGCGCAAACCACTTTACAATTGCGGCAGTTGAAGGTACAGCAAACGGCGATCATTTAGCAGTTCAAGGTACAGCAACATTCCCAACAATTGGTGGTGTAACATTAGTTGCAACTTTTAACGACTAATACTAATTTTTGAATACATAAAAGGGCGGCTTTGTGTCGCCCTTTTTTTATGGATGACTTTTCTCAAAAAATATTGTATAAATATTGTACGTTCATCCTATCAAGGACGGAAGTAGCATAATGCGAAGGAACGCACCTAAACTTTAACATGGGGAGGGTGATATGAACTTTAAATGGGATCTAAAGAAACCCTTGGCAGAGCTTAGACGTAAAATCAGCACCACAGCAGTTTTACGCAAACGTTCAAAAGACTCAATAGCAAGACCAAAAGCCAAGCATAATATTACATCTAAAGATGATCGTATGCAGGGCATATAGTTTTATAAATACTACTATATAATGGCGTCTTAATCCTATTTTAAGGCGTCATATAGTAGGATTAAACTATGAGAGCATTAATTGTACCAAACTTAAAAATTATTACAAAAGATCAGTTGATCGCTGAATTAGAAGCGGACGGAGTAACGATCTTAGACTCATCTGTTCCTGAAGTGATCAGGGTAGAAATGGCCAATAGAGCACAATTTGACAAGTGGCTAGCATCAGAAAAAGTAGCAGGTGCAGACAGTGAAGATTATGAAAACAAAGTAAGATTCCAAACAAATGCTTCAACTACAATAAATCCAAACACGTCATCAACAGTAAGTACCACACATCACAATTGGGGACTTGCGTCAATGACACAGGATAGCACGACATTGTCAACAACATTCACCTACAGCCAAACTGGTGCAAATGTTGATGTAGTGATCATGGACACAGGTATTGTTGTAGGACATCCAGAGTTTAATGATTTATCATCAAATACAACATCAAGAATAAATCAAATTGCATGGGGCGGTACACAAGGTGTAAACTTTTACACAGACCCAGATGGTCATGGCACTCACTGTGCAGGCATTTCTGCGGGCAGAACACAAGGATGGGCCAGAGACGCACAGATATATTCATTCACAACAAACCTTGGTGGATTATCACATGGTTACAGTGCTAGCCAAATGGGTTATATAACTTCATGGCACAGTTCAAAAGGCACAGGTAGACCCACAGTGGTAAACATGAGTTGGGCAACATCAACATATTATCCACCTAATCATCCTAGTTATTTTTATACCACGGCCTCATGGGATCCAAGCAATATTCCAAGCAGTCAATATCATATGTTGAGAGCAAGTTCATATGATACACTGGTTCAAAACATGGTTAACGCAGGTATAGTGGTTGTGTGTTCAGCAGGCAATGACAATGAAAGAATTTATGACACAGCAGAAGCAGGTTGGAATTCAGGATACTGGTATTTCTTTGATTCAGGTAATGATATGGGATACGGTACCAACGAAAAAATTTACAAAGAAGATGCATCGGCACACGATCCTGCAATACATGGCACGAACCCAAGAGCAGGAACACCAGGTGCACCTCCAGGTGGTAGTTTTAACAACACAATTTATTTTCAAGCAACCAACAATGGTCAGTCTCCGGGCAATGCTTGGTTAGACAGCGGAACGTCAACAAGATATGACATCAGTGTGCAGGCCTGTGATAGTTCAAAAAACAAAGCAAGTTATTCAAACTACGGCACACCTTTGAGAACTTGGGCTCCAGGAAATGACATCATGAGTTCTTACATAAACAAGAATTCGGCACAACAAATTGGTTCAACAGGTTATTATGTAAACAAACTAAATGGAACGTCGATGGCTTCACCACAGATCGCTGGTATATCCGCTTGTTATCTAGACACGGATTCAACAACGTTTGGTGCTGTAACAACATCAGCGAATCAACAATCTGTAATTGGGTTCATTGAAAGTTATGACCAAGACGATGACATAGTCGACTGGGGTGCAGGACTAACGAATCTACACAGGGCATACATGCCATACCAAGACTACACAATAAATTGGGCAACTGGGGCAGGTGCATTATCAAACATAAATGAGCAGTCGAGCAGTAGTTTTGATTTATCAGCGACTGTGAGAAATGCGGCATCAGAACAACCTTACACAGTTACACATTCGATACAGACAGGTTCGATACCAAGTGGTATGAGTTTGAGCAGTGCAGGTTTATTAGATGGCACACCAGATGCATCATCAAGCGGTACATATAATTTTACCGTGAGAGCCGACAATGGATTTGAATATGAAGACAGGGCATATTCATTAACAGTAAACGATACATCTGTTTTAATGACATTAACAGGTGGAATCACAATAGGCGGTGGGATAACAATAGGATAAATAACAGTATGTCAAGAACCAGTATACAAATGTTAACCAAAGATAGTGCAGGAACATCAGTTTCACTGCCATGGAGTTATACAAATACATCAATAACTTCTGCAAATGTTCCAGCAGATTCTTATTACGGATTTTCCGACGGATTACACACAGTCGCATTCAAAGGCGATGGCTTTACAGGGTCATTTGCACTAGAAGCCACACTTGCAACATCGCCAACAGCAGATGATTGGTTTAGAATACCATTAAGCGGATCTAACGCAGTATCATTTACCACACTAACAGGCACTAATGCGTATACATTTACTGGTAATTATGTGTATATTAAAGCACTTGTTTTTAATGCAACAGCAGGATCGGTTGAGTCAATTCTTTTGAACCATTAAATCCAGTTTTGTAATAAATACATATAATTAATACAATATTGTAAAGGGTACGGAGAATTATGTCTGATAACACAGCGTCAAACTTAGGAACTGGACAGGGTGTATTTGCACAAAAAGTAGGTGACGATCTACAGTTTAAATCACTTTTAGCCGGTACGAACATAACATTAACAGCAGATGCAAATAACATTACTATCACAGCATCAAACGATACAACAGCACTAAACTTAGGTATAGGATCTGGTTTATTCACCAGCAAATCAGGTGACAATCTACAATTTAGATCAATCATAGCAAATGCAGATTCAGGTATTAGTGTAACACAGAATTCAAACGATCTAACATTCCAACTAGTTTCAGCCAATGTTGACGCAGGCAAACTAGGTGGCGTAGCGGCATCAGACTTTTTAAGAAAATCAGACAACTTGGCATCATTGGCATCTGCCTCAACAGCAAGAACAAATTTAGACGTATACTCAAAAGCAGAAATTGATGCAAACGTTATTAGAAATAATGCTAACGTATTACCAACTACAGACAGCACATGGTCATTGGGTTCTAACTCATACAAATGGTTAAACATTTATGCAGACAACTTTTATGGTAGAGCATCAGTGGCGGGTGCAATTGACTCAATTAATAATATTGGTGATATTGACACATCAGGTGCAGTAAATGGTTCAGTATTAAAATATAATTCATCTAACTCACAATGGGAAGTTGGTTCAGATCTAAACAGTGGTGGAGGCGGAGGCGGCTCCGCAACATTCTTAGGTTTAACTGATTCACCATCAAACTTCACAGGTGACGCAGGAAAATTTGTAAGAGTCAATTCAGGTGAAACAGCATTAGAATTTACAAACGATGTTGCGACAACAACTTATGTTGACACACAGGTAGCGAATTTAGTTGATTCAGCACCAGGCACACTAGACACATTAAATGAACTAGCGGCGGCTCTAGGTGATGATGCAAATTTCTCAACTACAATAACAAACTCGATCGCAACAAAATTAGCAACAGCAGATT
>Ga0075480_10001277_pt1 | contig 15878 bp, 13 predicted proteins | sample DEB08_DNA_7_FD_81590 | JGI IMG/M metagenome (GOLD analysis project Ga0075480, IMG submission 81590) | Aqueous microbial communities from the Delaware River and Bay under freshwater to marine salinity gradient to study organic matter... | ecosystem: Environmental > Aquatic > Marine > Coastal ... | reverse complement strand
TCTACGACACGCTCCATGGAATGAAGAAGGGCTTGAAAGACGTCGTTGCACCACAGGGCATGTTCGAGGACCTGGGACTGAAGTACATCGGTCCGGTGGACGGACACGATGTCGCAGAGCTCGAACACGCTCTCAATCGAGCTGCTGCTTTCGACGGGCCGGTCATTGTTCACGCAATCACAGTTAAGGGGCGGGGCTACCAACCGGCGGAGGATGACGACGCGGATCGATTCCATGGTGTGGGAGTCATCGATCCAGATACGGGCAAGCCCCTCTCGGCGAGTTCCACGAGTTGGACCTCTGTGTTCTCCGATGAACTGTGTCGAATTGGCGGTGTTAGATCTGACGTCGTCGCGATCACCGCAGCCATGGCCGGACCCACGGGATTGTCCGCTTTCGGAGAGAGATTCCCCGACCGGTTCTACGACGTCGGGATTGCCGAGCAGCATGCGGTCACTAGCGCGACGGGGTTGGCCTATGCTGGAAAGCACCCTGTTGTCGCGGTCTATGCGACGTTCCTCAATCGGGCATTCGATCAGGTGTTGATGGATTGTGCCCTCCATCGGGCCGGGGTCACCTTCGTCCTCGACCGCGCAGGCGTCACCGGTGACGATGGTGCAAGCCACAACGGAATGTGGGACATGGCGCTGCTCTCGATCGTGCCCGGTCTGCGGCTCGCAGCTCCGCGGGATGAGGCCACCCTTCGGCGCTGTCTCAATGAAGCAGTGGCAGTTTCCGATGCACCCACGGTTGTCCGCTTCCCCAAGGGGGCTCTCGGTGCGGACATCCCAGCCGTAGGTCACCTGGGCGATGTCGAGGTACTTCGTGACGCGGTTGATCCGGATGTGTTGGTGATCGGGATCGGAGCTTTCGCCGCGCTCAGCCTCGAGGTAGCCGAGCGGCTCAGCGATCAGGGCATCGCGGTGAGAGTTATCGATCCGAGGTGGGCCCTGCCGATCAGCGATGATCTCATCGAAGCGTGCGCCAGCGCGCCACGCGTCGTCGTGATGGAAGACGGGCTGCGTCAGGGAGGGGTCGCCGGGGCCCTGCGTCAGGCGCTTGCCTCCCGAGATGTGATGACGCCGATCAAGGATTTCGGTGTGCCCGACGAGTTCCTCGAACCCGGATCACGCTCTCAGGTGCTTGATGTGTGCGGCCTCACCGCCCAGGACATCTCCCGGCAGGTGGTCGAATGGGTATCGGCGACCTGGGAGTCGCAGGACGGTGACGCGCATTCCCTGCCGGATCGGGAGACCTCCCCGCACCCCGAGGGGACCCACGAAGCAGGACCGACTCTCTCCTAGGACGCCTGGGGATGGATCGCGTCCACGAGGACGGGCGTGATCAAGGAACGCTGCCAGGCACGTATGCCCAGCGCGCGGAGCGCCTCGTCGATGGAGGTTGAGTTGGCCGGCTCCGGGGGGCGCCAGAGCACGCGGCGGACTGAATCAGGCGTCGCGAGGTTCTCCACGGGAATGTTCCAGTCGGCGGAGAGTTCGGCCAGACCTGCCTTTGCCCTAGCGAGTCGTTCCGCAGCCTCCGGATCCTTGCCGCCCCACATGCGCGGAGGGGGCGGCCCATCGCCACGTAATGCCAACTCGGGGAGATCGCCCGCCGGTAGTTCAAGCGCCGAGCAGATGGCGCTCCACCATCGAGATCGAAACCGGCCCCCGCGACCCTTCGAGAAGGCCTTGATCGATGCGAGCTCCTCCGCGGATGTCGGAGGTCGACTGCCCGCGGACACGATCGCGGCGTCGGGAAGGATCCGCCCGGGTGCAAGATCGCGTTCTCGGGCGATCCGGTCCCGTTCCTCCCAGAGCGCCTGCACGACGGCCAGTCCTCGGCGGTCGCGAACTCCGTGAATGCCCGAGGTGCGCCGCCAGGGATCGGCACGCGGCGGAGGAGCCTGGAAATCCACCAGCGCATCGAACTCCTCCTGAGCCCAGGTCGCCTTGCCAGCATCATCCAGGGCCAGTCCTAACCGATCGCGCAAGGCGGGCAGCACCTCGACGTCCAGCGCGGCATAGGCGCGCCATTCCTCGGGTAGAGGTCGGGTGGACCAGTCCGCCGCGCCGTGACCCTTGGCGAGGTGCCAGCCCAATTCCGCGGCAACCAGCGGACCGAGTCCCACCCTGTCGCGACCGAGGAGTCGCCCGGCGAGCTCGGTGTCGAACAGCCGAGTCGGGCGCAGGCCGACCTCAGCGAGGCAGGGCAGATCCTGCGGTGCGGCGTGCAAGATCCACTCCAGGGGCGCCACGAACTCGGCAAGGCGGTGTAGATCAGGAAGGGCGATGGGATCGATGAGCCAGGTGCCGCCATCGACGCGGTGTAGCTGAATGAGGTAGGCGCGCTGTCCATAGCGGAATCCCGACGCGCGCTCGGCATCAATGGCGATCGGACCAGTGCCCGCCGCCAACGCGTCAAGTGCCGCGGTAAGTCCGCGGGGGGTGTCGACCAGGGGAGGTACGCCGTCGTGGGGCGTGATCACGAGCAGAGGCTCCGGCGGGGCATCCTCGGGCGGATCTGAGTCCGCGTCGGCCGTCGAGGCCGTGGGAGTGGTCATGATGACGTAGTCATGGGGATGTCGTCATGACTCCGGGCTGGGGTGTGCTCGGACGCCCGAGGCGAGTCACGCCAGCAGCTTCCGGAATGAGACCGGCAGCACTCGACAGGACGCACGCCCAGGCACGCGCATGCCGACCGAGATCCTCCGGGGGGCTCTCTGGGGTCCACGAGGCGCGAATCTCGATTTGCCCATTCGAGCCGGAATCCACGAGGGAGCCAAAGCCTTCGCTGAACACCCGCGTGACCGTTCCACCGAGGGAATGGTGGGCAGCTCCTTCCTCGGCCAAGGCATCCTGCAGCCAACTCCAGCCCACCGAGGTCAGCAAATGATCACCCGCGAGGTCGGCCTCCAGATCGGCTCGGGCATAACTCACCACCCGAAAGGTGCCGCCCCAGGAATCCACACCCTCGGGGTCGTGCAGGACCACGAGCCGTCCCGTCGCAATGGCATCAGCCTCGGTGTCCGCCGGGTCGAGGATTTCCGCGGTCAGGGCAACGGCGTGGGGGGCAAGCCGCTGCGGTGCGGGCGCCTCATCAATGGTGATCTCGGGACGGAAACGCTCCTGACGCAGGCTGGCCAATGCGCGGTCAAAGTCGACTGAGTCCAGGCCGCCGGGGGAATGCACCACTCCAGGGTACGTCGAACGGGGCGTCAACCCCGGCGTTCACACGCCGTCGGAGTGGGAATCGGGTGGCTGGTGGCGGATGCTCAGCGAGTTGATGCAGTACCTCAGGTCCGAAGGCGTGGTGTAGCCCTCCCCGGCGAACACATGTCCGAGATGGCCATCGCATGAGGAGCAGCGAACCTCGGTGCGCACCATGCCCAGTGACGCGTCTTGGAGTTCGATCACGGACGTGTCCTCGATCGGGGCATAGAAGGACGGCCAGCCGCAATGGGAGTCAAACTTCGTGGAGGCGGTGAACAGTGGGCTGCCGCAGCCTCGGCAGGTGTAGGTGCCTGGATCGTGGGACGAGACATACTCACCGGACCAGGGGGCCTCGGTGCCTGCACGGCGCAGCACGTGGAATTCCTCAGGAGTCAGCACCTCGCGCCAATACGCGTCGTCTCGCACCTCGCGTGCGGACTCGGTGGGCTCCGGTGTGTTCTCCTGTGCCGACATGGTCGTCAGCCTAGGCGAGTCCTCCCCATCCCGCATGGGCCAGACCAATACGCTGGAGGGGACCACCATTCGTGAGTGAAGGGGCAGGCGCGATGAGTGACATGCTCGACACCCGGGGGGCGTGGCTGAGCACAGAGGAGCTCGCTCAGGCCCGTGAACGGCTGCCGATCGTGTATGTCGATGCATTGCCAGTCCGGGTCGACGCGCTCGGTCAGGTCGCCGCGGTGGGCCTGCTGCTGCGGGCACGACCAGATGGTTCGCTGAGCCGATCAGTCGTGTCAGGAAGGGTGCTGTATGGCGAGCGTGTCCGCGACGCGCTCCTGCGGCATCTGGAGAAGGATCTCGGCTCGATGGCCCTGCCGCGGGTGCCGGTGACGATCGTGCCGTTCACCGTGGCCGAGTATTTCCCCGATCCCGAGGTCACGGGTTTCCACGATCCGCGTCAGCACGCCGTCAGCCTGGCCTATGTCGTCCCGTGCGATGGGGACTGCGAGCCGTCGCAGGACGCACTCGATCTCGCGTGGGTCTCACCCGCGGAAGCGCTGTCCTACACCTTCCAGGCCGAGATGACCGCCGGTCAGGGGCAACTCGTGCGGTTGGGCCTTGCCCACTGCGGCTATCTCGACTGACCGGTTAGTCCCGATCGGCGCCGGGCATGAAGCGCGGCGGCCGACCCTCATCCCGAGCGGCCAGCGCCTCGTCCAGGTCCGGCCACTGGAATGATCTGGACATCCACTCCAGACTCTCGGCCAGGTGTGTGCTGAGGTCGCTTCCCTCCGCAGCGGCGAACTGCGACTTCATCGCCGCGAGCGAGGCGGGAGAGCAGTGTGCTGCCACATCACGCGCCCAGTCCATCGCGGCGTCGAGCGCGCTCTCGCTGACCCCGCTTACCAATCCGATCCGGAGCGCTTCGTCGGCGTCGATGGGGCGGCCGCTCAGGAGCAGTTCGCGCGCCCGGGCCGGTCCGACGACTCGGGGGAGAAGCCATGCCGCACCATATTCGGCCGTGAGACCGAGCCGGGAGAACACGCTCAGAAAGAGGGCCTGTCGGCTGGCGAATCGGACATCACCTGTGAGTGCGAGCACGAATCCAGCACCCGCAGCCGCGCCGTTGATGGCCATCACCACCGGGGTGGTCATCGACACCGTGAACGCGAATAGCGCCTCGGCATCGAACTCGGAGGCGAACCCCTCGAGAGCGTCGGGGCCCTGGGCGAGGAGGGCCAAGTCAGCGCCCGCGCAGAAGCCCTTCCCTGCTCCGGTCACCACGATCACGCGTGCTTGCGGGTCTGCCTCCGAGGCGTGCAGAACGTCGGTGTAGCGCTCCAGCAGTGCCGGACTCATAGCGTTGAGGCGCTCAGGGCGGTTCAGGGTGATCAGGCACACCCCGTCAGTGATCTCGGAGAGCACAAGGGACCGGGGATCATCGGCGTCACTCATGAGTGCATCGTGGCAGACGCTGGTCAGGCGTCGTAGGGATCGATTCCCAGCAGGGTTTGATCCTCAGGCGTCAATTCCGAGCCCGGACGGTCGAAGGGATCGACGTCGGAGTCATCGTCGGCGAGATCCTCCGCGGTGCGTCCATCCAGCGGATCGCTCGGATCCTCTGGGTCTACGACATGCATGGCGGCTTGCTCTGCAGGCATCCAGGTTCCCGGTTGGAGTCCACCCGCATGCATCGGGTCGTCGCTGGCATCTTCGGCACCTTCCATCGCCAGGACCGACTCGGTGTCCTCCAGCGGATACTCCAGACCGTCCAGGGAACCCTCGGGGTCTCCTTCCCGCTGACCATCTGGGGAAGGGTGCAGGGCCGCGTGGATCGCCTCGGCTTCCATCACCATGCTCAGTCGCTCTGCCTGGTCGGCGGCATCGCCGGCGACATCGACGGTGTCTTGAGTGGCGCGGGCTACCTCGTCCGGGGATCCGGCGTCGGTGACGTCGTCAGCGCTCATGGTGACCTCCTCAGTCACGACTCCCGGGGGAGCCACTGATGTGTAGTGCCGATGCTGCCAGATGGTGCCGGCGACTCGGTAGGGACCATCGTCCGGAATCGATCACCCGGTCCGACTCACGTGGAACCTGTCGCGGATCGATATGAGGGTCAGATACGGTCCTTGCATGGCAGATGACAAGAGCGAAGGAACCCATCAGGGATCGGGGATTGGAACGGGGCGCCTCATCGCCATCGTCGTGGTGGCCGTTGCTGCTGCCTTCCTGATCTTCGGCAATCTCGACTCGACAACGGTCTGGCTCTGGGGATTCACCCTCGAGATGCCGCTGTTCCTCCTGCTGATCATCATGTTCGTCCTGGGCATGGTGCTCGGAGGTGTGGTGCGGTCAGCCTTCCGCAAACTTCGAGGGGCCGAGCCGCGCACCAAGTAGTTCGGCCACGAAGAACCGTTCGGAGTCTGGCATCCGATCGACCCTATGAACGTCGACTAGCGCCCCTCGGCCGCCGGATCGGTGACGATCAGGTTGTCCTCGGCTGACACACGACCCGCGGGGATCGCGACATCATGTTCGAGGAGTTGGCGCAGGGCCTGTGCCTTGTCAGCCCCCGTGACCAGCCACAGCACATGCCGGGCAGCATCCAGGGTCGGATAGGTCAGGGACATGCGTCGGTGACCCTGATAGGGATGAGTCGTGATCGCAACCGGCTCATCGATGACGTCGAGGATCGGATCGCCCGGTACGAGCGACGCCGTGTGGCCATCAGGGCCGAGACCGAGGTGGATCAGGTCGAACCGATCGGGCAACTCCTCCGCGTACTGCCGAGCTGCCGCCTCGAGATCGTCGGCTTCGACGGGCATGGGATGAACGTGTGCAGGGGCGCTCCCGAGCGCCTGGTGCAGGTGTAGGAGGTTTCGGTCGGGGTCCTCCGGGCCGGTGATTCGTTCGTCCACCTGGAAGATGTCAGTCCTGTCCCAGGGCATGTCCTCATGAACCAATTCGGCGAACATCAACCACGGGGTTCGCCCACCGCTCACGGCGAAGGTGAACCGACCGTTCTCGCGGACGGCTTCGTGCGCCCGACGTGCCACATGGGCCGCAGCCGTGCGGAACAACTCAGTCGGGTCTTTATGCGACTCCACTGACCAGCGCGGCGTCCCGGTCACTCGCTAGGCCTTTTTCTCGTCGTGACCGCCGAACTCCGACCGCATCGCGGACATGACCTTGTCGGCGAAGAGCCCGTTGCCACGAGACTGGAATCTCGCGTAGAGGGCAGCGGTGATCGTCTCGGCGGGAACCCCCTCCTCCACTGCAGCAAGGACAGTCCACCGTCCTTCACCGGAGTCAGACACCCGACCCTCGAAGTCATCGAGGGCGGGGGAGTGGGCGAGAGCACTCGCGGTGAGATCCATCAACCACGATCCGATGACCGAGCCACGTCGCCACACCTCGGCGACTTCCGGAATGTCGATCTCGTAGCGGTAGTACTCCGGATCCCGCAGCGGACTGGTTTCGGCGTCGATCTCCTGAGTGTGGAGTCCTGCGTCGGCATGCTTGATGATGCTCAGGCCCTCGGCGATGGCCGCCATCATCCCGTACTCGACTCCGTTGTGAACCATCTTGACGAAGTGCCCAGCGCCATTCGGACCGCAATGCAGATAGCCGTCTTGAGCGGTCTTTCCGGTGTCGTCGCGGTCCGGAGTCGGCTCAGCCGTGCCTCGGCCTGGCGCGATGGTGGCCCAGATGGGATCAAGGCGCGTGACCGGGGCATCCTCGCCACCGATCATCAGGCAGTATCCACGCTCCAGTCCCCAGACACCGCCGCTCGTACCGCAGTCGATGTAGTGGACCCCCTGGGGCTTCAGCATCGCCGCGCGATCGATGTCATCGCGGTAGTAGGAATTGCCACCGTCGATGATGACGTCGTCGGCTTCAGCGTGCTCAGCGATTTCCTCGAGGATTCTTCCGGTAATGCCGGCGGGCAGCATCATCCAGGCGGCCCGGGGGCGTTCCAGCTTGCTCATGAGGTCCGCGATGGACGTGGCGCCCGTCGCTCCCTCCGCCACGAGCGCCTGGACAGCGGCGTCATCCACGTCATAGACCACGCACCGGTGTCCGTCGCGCATCAGTCGACGCACGATGTTGGCTCCCATGCGGCCCAGGCCGATCATGCCAAGTTGCATCGGATGCGCAGCGCTCATGTGTTCCTCCGTGATAGATGACGGTGCCTCGAGGGTGGATAGATGGTTCGGCTGGTGTGGTGTTGCGTCATGACGACTTGAGTGAACGGTATCTGCGGATGAGTGAGTTCGTGGATGGATCGTGGGAGAGGGTGGGAGATTCACCCGCGGTGAGTTCGGGAATGATCGCCTGGGCGAGGGCCTTCCCGAGTTCGACCCCCCACTGGTCGAAGGAATTAATGCCCCAGATCGTTCCCTGGGTGAACACGCTGTGCTCATAGAGTGCGATCAGGGTGCCCAACCGGTATGGCGTGAGTAGTTCCGCCAAGAGAACCGTGCTGGGCCTGTTGCCCTGCATGACCTTATGCGGGACGACATTCGAAGCGACGCCTTCGGCGAGGATCTCGTCAGCCGTCTTGCCGAAGGCGAGGGCCTGGGCCTGGGCGAAGACATTCGACATGAGGATGTCGTGGTGATAACCGAGTGGGTTGTTCGTCTTCGCGAAACCGATGAAGTCCACCGGGATCATGGTGGTTCCCTGGTGGATCAGTTGGTAGAAGCTGTGCTGACCATTCGTCCCCGGCTCTCCCCAGTAGACCGGACCCGTGTCGGCGTCGACAGCGGTTCCATCGAGGCGCACATGCTTGCCGTTGGACTCCATGGTGAGCTGCTGGAGATAAGCCGGAAACCTCTTCAAGTACTGGCTGTAGGGCAGGACCGCAATGGTCTGGCAGTCATAGAAGTCTCGGTACCACACGGCGAGAAGCCCCATAAGCACGGGGAGATTCCGTTCGAAGGGAGTGGTTCGGAAGTGCTCGTCCATGTCGTGGAAGCCCGCGAGCATCTCTCGGAAGTGTTCAGGACCGATGGCGATCATCGTCGACAGTCCGATCGCCGAGTCCATCGAGTATCGTCCGCCCACCCAGTCCCAGAAACCGAACATGTTGTTCGTGTCGATCCCGAATTCGGCGACCTTGTCAGCGTTCGTGGACACCGCGACGAAGTGTTTAGCGACATCGGCCTTGTCTCCCAGTGACGCACGGATCCAATCCCGAGCGGAATGGGCATTAGTCATCGTTTCCAGCGTTGTGAAGGTCTTAGACGCGATGATGAACAGAGTGCGAGCAGGGTCGAGGTCTCGAGTCGCTTCGACGAAGTCCGTGGAGTCGACGTTGGAGATGAATCTGAACTCGATGTGGCGATCGGAGTAGTAGCGCAGTGCTTCGTACGCCATGACCGGACCTAGATCCGATCCACCGATCCCGACGTTCACGACAGCGTTGATCGTCTCTCCTGTCGACCCCTTCCATGCCCCGGATCGCACGTGTTCCGCGAAGGTCGACATGGCGTCTAGGACCCGGTGGACGTCAGGCACCACATCATGGCCGGAGGTGGTGATTCGCTGATCTGTCGGTGCGCGGAGAGCGACATGGAGAACCGCACGGTCCTCGGAGGTGTTGATGTGCTCCCCGTCGAACATTGCATCGATGTGTTCCCGAAGTCCGCTCTGCTCGGCCAGGGAGACTAGGTGGTTACGCACCTCCCGGGTGATCAGGTTCTTCGACAGATCCGCATATATCCCGCATGCCTCGATCTCGAACTGTTCGGGCCGATTCGGATCAGCAGAGAACAACTCACTGAGTGATGTTGACTCCATCAATCGCCGATCGTTCTCTAGATTGGTCCATGCCGGACGCTGCTGCAGAGGCGTCGTCTCCAGATATCCGTTCCAGGGCACGTAGGCCTCCTCGCCAGGTGGTGTGCGCAACTCTTCGTCATCCTGCCATGCGGCTAGACCCGGGGTACCGCGATCGACCGTTCGTTCACTACCGCGTCACCTGCCGCTGAGATCACTCGACGGTGAAGGTGGGCAGTCGTCGCCCCAGCCACCCGGGCAACCACCAATTCGCCCGACCGAACATGGACATCACGCTCGGTACGAGGATCAGGCGAACGATGAACGCGTCGATGAGGACGGCGGAGGCGAGGGCAACGCCGAAGAGTTTGATGGTGTCGTTCGGAATAGGCACGAATGCCAGGAACACCGTACTCATGATCAAGGCAGCGGCCACGACGACCTTGCCCGATCCGGCGAGCCCATGTCGGACCGCTTCGAGATTATCGCCCGTGTGATGCCAGCCCTCCTGCATGCGTGACACCAGGAAGACCTCGTAGTCCATCGAGAGTCCGAAGAGGATGGCGAACACCATGATGGGCAAGAAGGGCAGGATCGGACCGGTCGTGGCCACCCCGATCAGGCTTGCCCCCCAACCCCACTGAAAGACCGCAACGGTGACCCCGAGTGCGGCCGCGAAGCTGAGCAGGCTGGTGATGGCGGCGGTAAGCGGGATGAGCAGGGAACGGAACAACAGGAAGAGCGCAATGAAACCCAGGCCGATGACGACGAGCAGGAACAGCGGCAGGACGCTGATGAGGACGTTCGTGAAGTCCTGCGTGACGGCCTGGGTCCCTCCGACGTAGATGTTCGCTCCTGTAGGCGCAATCTGGTCGGCTGTCTGGGTGCGCAAGCGGGTGAGGAGTTCCTTGGTCGCCGGGTCGTCGGGGGCCGTCGTCGGTTGGACGACGACGCTCGTCACGAGCCCGTTCTCGCTGAAGGGGCTGTTCTTGCCACCGATGGTGGCCGTGCTGTACAGCGGCAGCATCGCTTCGTTCGGAAGCGTCGAGGCCACTCCCTCCGTGGCGGCCAGGGCCCCGATAGCAGTTTTCAACGCGGTGTCGTCGAGGGGGAGAGGGAGCACGACGGCCACGAAGAAGGGACCGTTGACCCCGGGACCGAAACCTTCGCTCATGAGGTCATAACCGATGCGCGCCGTCGAACCCGGAGCCGCGCTGCCGTTGTCGGGGAATCCCTGTCGGATCCCGAATGCCGGGATGGCGAGCAGGACGACGAGTCCGAGGGCGAGCGCACCCGAGAGCCAGGGTGCCTTCTGCAGGAATCGGCCATAGCCGGCCCAACGGCTGTCGTCGAGTGGTACGCCGCGTGGGTGGCGCGCCCAGGGCACACGTAGTCCCAGGGTGTGCCTGCCGAGCAGGCTCGCGATCGCGGGCAGAAGGATCAAGGCGGCGAGCATGACGACAAAGACGGTCGCGGCTGCAGCGATGGCCAAGCCGTAGAAAAAGGTCACCCCGAGGACGAAGAGACCCAGCAGCGCGATAATGACGGTGCTGCCTGCGAAGAGGACCGCACGACCTGCTGTGCGGACAGCGATCCGGATTGCTTCCTTGGGGTCCTTCCCATCGAGGGTGTCCTGGCGGAATCGATTGAGGATGAACAGCGAGTAGTCGATCCCGACACCCAAGCCGATCATCGACGCAAGTTGCGGTGCGAACGAGGCGACGTCGAAGAAGCGGGCGATCACCAGGATGAGCAATTGCCCCACGACGAGTCCGACGACTGCGACCACGATCGGCAGTCCTGCGGCCACCAGGCTGCCGAAGAGGATGATGAGGATGACGATCGCGGCGAGGATGCCGATGCCCTCGCTGGAGCCAGGCGCTTCCTGGGCTGCCGTAAGGATTTGACCTGTGGCGCCCACCTGCAGGTCAGCGGTGTTTGCGGCCTCCACATCGGAGACGAAGGCGGAAGCCTGCTGGGGATTGGCGATGCTGGGTCCGGCGCCGGTGAAGGTCACCGTGGCGTAGGCGACCTTCCCGTCCTTGCTGATCGTGGAGGTGGCCTCCTTCGCGGCCTTGTTGGCCTCGAGGAGACTGAGCAACTGCTGCTGAGCAGATGCAGGCGTTCCCGGGGGGAAGGTGACGTCAGTCGTGCCGTTCTCGAATGCTTCCTTGACCTGCTTGGCGAACTCAGGTGGTGTGCCCGGGGGGAAGTCCGGGGCCGCTGAGGCTGGTGTCGGACAGGACGATCCGTAGGTCTTCCCATAGGGGGAGGTGATGCAGGTGACGCCGTCGATCGTGGCCAACTTGGTGAGAAGTGCGTCTACGCTCGACTTGACCGACTCATCTTCGACGGTGCCTGAGGACGGGGACCAGACGACGGTTGCCGTATTGACATCGACATCCTGCGGACTGACCTCCTGGAGGAATTCCTGCGCAAGTGCCGACTGGGTGTTGGGCAGGGAAAAGGAGTCGTTGAACTTCCCATCCAGGGTGAATGCGAAGAAGCCCACCACGACCACAGCGACGACCCACGCCAGAAGGGCCACGATCGGCCGCCGAATCGACCAAGCAGACAGAGGTCCCACGGCACTCCCTCGTCGGTTCTGTGTCCGAGGGGGGACTTGAACCCCCACGCCCTAATACGGGCACTAGCACCTCAAGCTAGCGCGTCTGCCAATTCCGCCACCCGGACGAGTGGAACACCCCGGGGAGGGTGCTCGGAGAGGATAGCAACCAGGGCAGGGCGCTGCGCATCCGCATGAGAGTGGGCCAAGATGGGTCCCATGTCCTCCATGACGATGCAGGAATCGGCTATCTCGATCCTGCGCGACCTCATCCGAATCGACACCAGTAATGACGGCACCGGGGATGGTCCAGGGGAGATCCTCGCGGCCGAATACGTCGTGGAGTCGTTGCGAGAGGTGGGGTACGACCCCGAATTGATCACGACCACCTCCGGTCGGCGGGCAGGAGTCGCGCTTCGAATTCCCGGAGTGGATCCGCAGCGGCCTGGTCTGCTCCTCCACGGTCATCTCGATGTCGTCCCGGCCATCGCCTCAGATTGGACGATTCCTCCCTTCGGCGCCGAGGTCCACGAGGGCATGGTGTGGGGACGTGGCGCGGTCGACATGAAGGACATGGATGCGATGATCCTGTCTATCCTGCGCGAATGGGCGCACACGGGGTTCCGCCCGCCACGCGACATCGTGGTCCTGTTCACGCCGGACGAGGAAGCGGGAGGCAGGCACGGCGCACATTGGCTCGTCGAAAACCGACCGGATCTGTTCACCGGCGTCTCGGAAGCCGTGGGTGAAGTCGGCGGGTTCTCCCTCACGGTCCGAGAGGATCTGCGGCTCTATCTCATTCAAACGGCCGAGAAGGGCATCGCGTGGATGCGCCTGCACGCCACAGGGACGGCCGGACACGGATCGATGCTGCACTCGGACAACGCCGTCACCGACCTTGCCACCGCAATGGCGCGCATCGGACAGCACCGGTTCGACGTCTCACTAGGCCCCACGACGACCGCATTCCTCCGCGAGATCGCCGAGGCCTACGATCTCGAAATCGATGATGTGCCGGCGATCCTGGAGCGCATCGGTCCCATCGCGAAGTTCATCGGCTCGGGACTGCAGAACACGGCGAATCCCACGATGTTGAAGGCCGGCTACAAGGTGAACGTGATTCCTGAGGTCGCGGAGGGGCATGTCGATGGCCGGTTCATTCCCGGTGGCCGGGACGAGTTGGTGTCCTGCGTGCGTTATCTCGCGGGTCCGGAGATCGACGTGGAGCTTCTCAATGACGACATCGCCCTCGAGGTTCCCTTCGAGGGTCCGAGCATCGATGCCATGCGCGCGGCGCTTCAAACGGAGGATCCGCACGCTCATGCCATTCCCTATCTGATGTCCGGCGGAACGGATGCCAAGGCATTCTCCACCCTCGGAATCAAGGGCTATGGATTCGCGCCCCTCAACCTGCCCCCCGAACTCGATTTCGCTGCTCTGTTCCATGGCGTTGACGAACGTGTCCCGATCGAATCGGTTCACTTCGGGGTCCGGGTACTCGACCGATTCCTTCGCACCTGTTGATCTCCCGCGGGCCTGCGGATCTCACGCGGAACAGGAACCGCGGTGGCCTCAGAACGTTCCGGGGGAGAATTTGATGATCCGACGGCGCAGTCGCACGCTTCGGCGCCCGTCCGGATAGATGCGGTGCCGATCGAGCTCCCATCGTCCGTATTCGGCGAATTCCGTGAGGACTGCCCGAGCCACATCCCGTGACGCGGTGCGCGGCAGACTGACCTGGCGGTACTCGTAGTGCGCCGAGGCCCTTCTATCCCACGGGGTCACTCCCCGACCCCATCACGAACGGGGGCTGCTCGCAAGCATGTCGGTCTAGACCAGGTGTCGCCCTCATGCTCGGTGCTCACCTCGATGATCTGTGGTTAGGCTGGTCAACGACAACCGCCGAGGCTGCGCTAAAGGCCGCGAGGTCAGCCATCGCCAAAGACCAGTCATCGCCTACGAAGGGGACGCCACCATGCGCTTGGGAATCAATCTCGGATATTGGGGCGCCGGAAACGACGCTGACAACCTGGCCCTGGCCCGTGAGGCAGACCGGCTCGGCTACGCCGTCGCCTGGGCGGCTGAAGCGTACGGCTCCGATGCGGCCACCGTCCTGGCCTGGGTTGCCGCCCAGACAGAGCACATCGACGTGGGATCGGCGGTCTTTCAGATTCCAGGGCGCACCCCCGCGAACACAGCCATGACGGCGGCGACGCTGGACACTCTCTCGCAGGGACGGTTTCGGCTCGGGCTCGGTGTCTCAGGCCCTCAGGTATCTGAGGGATGGCACGGCGTTCGATTCGATAAGCCCCTGACGAGAACCCGTGAGTATGTCTCGATCATTCGAAAGGCGCTGTCCCGTGAACGACTCACCTTCGAGGGTGAGTTCTTCACCCTTCCGCTACCCGACGGACCGGGCAAGGCACTCACCCTCACGGTGCACCCCGTGCGTGATCGGATCCCCATCTATCTCGCGGCCGTGGGCCCGAAGAACCTCGAATTGGCCGGCGAGATCGCAGATGGATGGTTGGCGATCTTCTTCGCACCCGAGTCATCGGGAGAACAACGGCAGCAGATCGAAGCGGGACGCGCCAAGGCCGGGCTCACCATGGACGGTTTCGACATCGTCCCCACGGTGCCCGTCGTCATCGGCGATGACCTCGAGGCCTGCGCCGGGCCGGTGCGCGCGTACTCGGCGCTCTATATCGGCGGCATGGGATCTCGTGAGAAGAATTTCTACAACGCCCTGGCGTGCCGAATGGGATACGAGGAGCAGGCCAAGCAGGTGCAGGACCTCTACCTCGGCAAGGACTACGTCGGAGCAGCTGCGGCGGTCCCCATGGAGTTCATCGATAGGACGTCACTCATCGGACCGCGCGAGCGGATCAAGGATCGACTGTCCGCATATGCCGAGGCTGGAGTCACGACCTTGACGATCGCGGTCTACGCGGGTGACCTCGCCGAGCGGATGGCGACGGTGCGCACGATGGCCGAGGTGCTCGACGAATCCGGCCTGGGTTCGTGAGCCTGGCCATGGGGATTGAAGACCGGGAACACCCAACCCGGTGGTGAGTTGGTTCGAGGCGGTCGTCCTCGGCATCCTGCAGGGACTCACGGAATTCCTGCCCATCTCCTCTAGCGCTCACCTGTTCGCCGTGTCGCAGTTGCTGGGCTGGTCTGATCCCGGTGCCGCCTTCACTGCGATCACACAGATTGGAACGGAGACAGCAGACCTTGTGTACTTCCGCAAGGACCTGGCGCGCATCCTGTCGAGCTGGAGCCGATCGCTGATCCACCCTGAGTACCGGCGGGACTTCGACGCCAAGATGGGGTGGTACGTCATCCTCGGCACGATTCCCATCGTCATCCTCGGGCTAGCGTTCACCGAGCAAATCGAAACCGTGGCGAGAAACCTCTGGCTGACTGCGACCATGCTGGTGGTTTTCGGTCTGCTACTGGGAGCTGCAGACCGCTGGGGACGTCGCACCCGGCCAGTCACCACCCTGCGGACCCGAGATGCGCTCGCCTTGGGCGGCGCGCAGGCGCTCGCACTGATCCCTGGTGTTTCCCGCTCCGGGGCCACGATCACCATGGGCCTCACCCTCGGCCTTACACGTGAAGCGGCCACCCGATATGCCTTCCTGCTTGCTATTCCGGCCGTGCTCGGATCTGGGTTCTACGAGGCCACGCGGATCGCGGACGAACCTGAGGTTTCCTGGGGCCCCATCCTGCTGGCGACGGCGATCTCCTTCACCGTCGGCTATGCCGTGATCGCCTGGCTGATCCGGTACATCTCTTCGAATTCCTACCTGCCGTTCGTGGTTTACCGCATTGGCCTGGCAGCTGTCCTATTCATCCTC
>Ga0075480_10001269_pt1 | contig 15931 bp, 13 predicted proteins | sample DEB08_DNA_7_FD_81590 | JGI IMG/M metagenome (GOLD analysis project Ga0075480, IMG submission 81590) | Aqueous microbial communities from the Delaware River and Bay under freshwater to marine salinity gradient to study organic matter... | ecosystem: Environmental > Aquatic > Marine > Coastal ... | reverse complement strand
GTTTATTTCCAACAAGGCGGCCTTTGATGAAAATGGACACCTGACCCGTATCCAAGCGATCAAACATTTGCTGAATATTTATGGCATCCGAGAACCGCAGCGTGTTTCTCCTGAATTTCGCGCTAAAATCAGCGGTATTTCTAAGAAATCAAGCGCCCTGCCTTTTGCCGAAGCGGCTCTCGCCTCTGGCATTTTGACACCCGGCGATGTGCATCCCCTTAAACCTTATGCCCCGCTCAATCGACGGGATCTCGTCCAGTGGCTTTATCGTTATGAACAAAATGGAAAACAGCGCAAATCGACGATTCGCGCGGAACAGAAAAATGAATCGATACGTCGCAACAACCAAATCCGATCTCGCAATCAACGCTCCCGGCGCAATAGCTCTCGTCAACGTCTTCCAAAACGTCAGCAAATTCAAGTGCAACAAATCCAAGGCATTGGCGCGATCGAACAACCCCGCAAAGCCGGCAGCGGACTGATTATCCCCAATGGACGTGTCTTTGAATCTATTTTTAAGGAAATTAAGTCTCGCTATCGATTTTCAGAAGATCTCGATCAGAAAAAACAGGAAGACATGATCGATGCGGCTATTGCCGCCATGGTGAAGGAAATGGGTGATAAATACAGCAGCTACATCGAACCGGACAAATCCAAAGACTTTCGAGAAGGTCTCAAAGGGCAATTTGAAGGGATTGGCGCGTACGTGGAAATGATACAGGACCAACTTACGATCACCGCGCCTATTACAGGCTCTCCCGCCGAAGCGGCCGGTATCTTGCCGGGAGATGTGGTGACGCATGTCGATGGTGAATCCATTAAAGGACTTTCTATCCATGAATCCGTCAAAAAAATAAAAGGGCCCGCGGGCAGCAACGTGAAACTTAAAATCCAACGAACATCTGGAATTCGTGACATCACGATTACTCGTGGAAAAATCACCGTTCCACCGATCACGCTCAAGTGGAAAAATTCAGTGCCCATCATCGGCGTTCATCAGTTTAACAGCGACACCCATACAAAATTTCTCAACATGTGGGAGGAAGAAATTGAACAGAAAAATCCACGCGGGTTGATTATTGATCTGCGAAACAACCCCGGCGGCCTACTGACTTCCGCGGTCAAAATGGGCGAAATTTTCCTCAAAAAAGGCCAAGATATTTTCTCCGTCGAAGAAAAGGCGCATAAGAAAATATACAAATCCGGACTCACCGGCCCCCTGGAACATTTAGACAATATTGTTGTGCTCCAAAATAAAGGTTCGGCTTCCGCTTCTGAAATTTTCTCGGGAATGATGAAAGATTATGACAAAGCTAAAATTGTAGGAAGTACTTCTTTAGGAAAAGGCACTGTTCAGCAAGTGTTAAACTATCAAAATGGCGGTATTCTGAAACTTACGATTGCAAAATGGCTTACCCCAAAAGGAAACTGGATTCATGAAAAAGGGGTCGAACCGGATGTTATGATCGAGGACCAAACCCCGGAAGAACGTCAGAACAAAATCGATCGACAACTCGATCAAGCCGTACAAATTATCTTTGGACGCTAAATCATGATCAAAAGCGCTGCTCTTGGACTTTTTGCCAGCCTGAATATTTTCGGGGGGGAAGCGCCAACGTTTTTTGAAGAAGCCGTCACCCTAAATCCGGGGGTCTATGAACTCAAAACCGATCATCCCTGGAATGCAGTGAGTTTTTTTTCTTCTACGGGGGAAGCGCTTCCAAAGATTTTTTATGCAGACCAACACGGCACCTGGCATCCATGGCACATTCTTGAAGAAAATCACGTGGAAGATGCCAGTAGCTTAGATCTTCTTTTTGCGGGTGTCCCACAAAACATACTGACGCTCAAAGTTGAGGAAGAGGTGGATATGATCGGTCACTTTTTTAATACCCATATTCCTGGCGAAAATCTCGTCGCGAAATTTGAGCCCTTTGATGATGATACGCTTGATGACCCAGCGGGAAATCCACGTTATGTGCGCCGTCCACGCTATATTTCCCGAAGCGAATGGGGGGCCGATGAAAGCCTACGCGTCAAACGCTCTTTTCATCGTTTTTTCCAAAAATGGTTTCGCACTGAAGCCGACCTCGTCGAACCCAAATATCGTCCCAAAACCGTAAAAACACGCAATGACCAAGGCGAACCGCTTTTTTGGCCGATTGCGGAAAATCCACACATCGAAAAATTCATCATTCATCACACAGGTGAATTCGTCGCCGAAGAACGTCCTCCCATGGAAATTATGCGAGCGATTTATAATTTTCATACGATTACGCGTGGTTGGGGGGATATTGGCTACAACTACATCATCGATAAACAAGGAAATATTTATGAAGGCCGTGCCGGGGGTCCGAAAGCCGTGGGCGGACACACCGCCTATCACAACATCGGAAGTCTTGGCGTTTCGCTCATGGGGAACTTTCAACGCGAACATCCCACCCAGGCTAAAATGAATATTTTAGCGTTGCTCCTGGCGGATCATGCCGTTCGGTTTGATGTTGATCCAAGCGGAAAAAGTTACTTTTCTTCTCAGCACTCACACAACATTGCTGGTCATCGTGATATGGCTCGCAATGGGCACGGGACAGCCTGTCCGGGGAAATATCTTCACGCAAAACTTCCCGAATTGCGTATCAAAGTTTCACAGCTGGTCAAAGAACTCAAACGCCAAGAAAAAAGTCGCGCCAAACTCGGCAAAGACTTTTTGAAAAAAAGCGAAGGCATCAAAAAATATCTCAAAGCCCAAAGCGTCAAAGATCCCCAAAAAGAAAATCAAAAGCCTTTATTGGAAGTGGCCCAGGTTTTGACACGACAGCGTATTTCTCGTCGTCAAAAAGCCAACATTGAGATCAAAATTCGAAATAATACCCAAAGCGCTTGGCCGGCGCGATCTATTCTTGAGGTCATCGATAAACCGGATGGACTCCTGACCACGCCACTAAGATCGACACGCAACACCCCGCCGGGGCTCACCGCAACTTTCCGCGGAAGAATTTATGCCAAAGACACGCCGAATGGACAGTATGCACTTACGCTCCAACCAAGTTTTCTTGAAGAAGATTTTCCAATTGAGTATCCCCTGCAAATCTCAGGGGACAAACGACTGTTTACCAAAAAATCGATTACAGATCTGACAAAGAAAGCCACGGCTTCTGCGATAACGCCTCCTGCGCCGCAGTTTGGACCAGACGTAAAAATAAAACTGGCCTTTTTTGATGAACGCTACGCCGACATCCAAGCATCGAAAAAAATGCAGATTGTGGATGATCAAAACCAGTTACTCACGAAAGTTCCCGCCAATACGCCCGTGCGAGTTATTTCTCACAAAAAAGATACTCAGACCTGGTTGAGCTTTGAAGTGGGAGACAAAAACTTTCAAGCCGACCGTATAAAATTTCAGACCTCGGGAATTCTCACGGTTAAAAATTACGATCGTGGCATGGGCAGTGTTCCCTACAATCAGTTTCGTTCTGACATCAATGCGCACGTCGCCAACTCCGGCAAGCTTGTTTTGGTCAATGAATTGCCGATTGAACTTTATCTCCGTGGTCTGGCAGAAGAGCCTTCTACCGAACCCAATGAGAAAAAACACGCCATTCATGTCTTAGCGCGAAGTTATGCGCTGGTCTACAGCGGAAAACGTCGAAAGTTTCATACCAGTCTCTATGACCTGGAAGATGATCCTCGAACCTCTCAGTTTTATCTGGGGTACTTGTGGGAACGCTATCATGCCGATCAGATCAAACTGCTCAAGGAAACGCAAGGTCAAGTTATCAACTACAAAGGCGTGCCGGTCATTGGCCCCTATTTCACCCAAAGTGGAGGCGAAAGCTCCGCCAAATGGTCAAAGGCTTATCCTTGGACGAAGCAGCAAAAACTGCCGTATGACGAGGGCCTCACCCCCAAGGGCCATGGTGTAGGATTATCGGGAAATACCGCGCGTGAACTGGCCAAGAAAGGGCTGAATTTCAAACAAATCCTTGATTATTTCTTTGAAAACATAAAAGTAAAAAAAGCTTACTAATTAAGCCTCATAGTTTAATGGAAAAACGACTCCCTCCTAAGGAGTAGATCCAGGTTCGATCCCCGGTGAGGCTACCACTTATTCATGCAAAAAGCTTTTAACTTGATCACAAAATTTGTTCAGAAGGAAAAGTCTCCTGTGATTGAAATACTCGGGGCCACGGCTTCAGGCAAGACGGACTTTTCGATTCAGGTGGCGCAGTTTCTCGCTGAAAAACTCAATAAAAAATCCGAAATTATATCCGTTGATTCGCGGCAAATTTACAAAGGCATTGATGTCTCTTCGGGAAAAATTACCGAAGAAGAAAAGATGGGAATCCCCCACCATGGCTTGGATATGCTGGATCCCGATCAGGCGTATTCAGTGTATGAATTTCAGCAGTACGCCTTTGCAACCATAGAAGACATTTTTGCTCGCGGCGCGATTCCTATTCTCTGTGGCGGGACGATGCTCTGGCTGGACAGCATTTCAGAAAACTATGTGTTTTCCCAAGATGGTTCAAAATCGACTCAAAAATCTGAACCCAGATATGATTTTTTGAAGCTGGGAATGGCCTGGGACCGCGAAAAATTATATGAACGCATCAACTTTCGAACAAAAATATTGTTCAATGAAGGGTTGATCGAAGAGGCGCAAAAAATGCAGGCGCTCAATATCTGTAAAAGCGCCAAAACCAGCCTGGGGTTTGAAGAAGTCGAGGCGTTCTTAAAAGGCGAAATAACGCGCGAGGAAGCGCTTGCACGCTATCAAAAACTCAACCGCAACTACGCCAAAAGACAACTGACCTGGTGGCGGGGGCGTGAAGACATTCATTGGGTGAGCTTAAATAATGCGTGAGCATTGTCCCACAACGCTTGTTCTACTTTTTCCAACTTCTCACCCTTAATCTCCGCAATAACCTCGATGACTTCTTCCAAAAAATACGACTCATTGCGTTTGGTTTCTTTGCGACGTGATTGAGGCACGAGGAAAGGCAGGTCTGTTTCGGTGACGATCCGACTCAAAGGCGCGAGTTTGATGGCGTTGCGTGTTTCTTCGGCTTTCGGGTAGGTCAATATCCCTCCCACGCCCAAATACAACCCTCGATCGAGGACCTGCTTCGCCACAGACCAATTTTCACAAAAACAATGCCACACCCCACCAAAATCAAGTTTTCCAAACTCATCAAGCTCCTCAAGTGTTTTTTCAGCCGAATTCCGTGTGTGCAAGACCACCGGCTTATCAAATTGCTTACAAAGCTCGAGATGGCCCCTGAGTGATTTTTTCTGTGCCTCCAGCAACTCCGGTGTATCACGGTGATAGAGATCCAGCCCCGTTTCCCCAAACCCAACCACAAGATCCGGATACTGCTCGGCTTGTTTTTCAAAATACGCCAGCGTGGCTTCTAGATTCTCGACTTTATCCGCATCACAGGGATGAATGCCCAGTACGCAAAAAATATCTGCATGATCTTGCGCCAGCTTAAGCGCCTTTTCACTCGATTCTTGATTACAGCCAATCTGCACCTGCAGCCCCACTCCCCTCTCTCGATTCCGTTCCAAAACCGCCTCCCGGTCTTTATCAAAAGCCGGAAAATATAAATGGGCGTGAGTATCGGCGATGCGCATAACGCTATCTTACTCACCCCCATATCTTTGTCATCCTAACGATTCACCCCCCTAGGAACCCCATGCGTAGTGATTCTTCGTCCATTCTCCCAACGCGTTCCACCTGGACAATCATGACCGTAGTAAGTCCCCCATCGAGCGGTATTACTATTATTCTGACCATTCACACTTCCATGCATACCGGTTCCATGACTAAATCGATACATACTTCCGTGTACATTATTTCCTGTTTTGCCTTTGACGGTAAAACGATCATGATCTCTGGCTCCTCCACGACCATTTCCTCCTGGAAAATTATCTTTTTGCGCTTCATGAACATCCCTCATATCTTCTGAAACATCTCTCATAGCTGCCAATTCTGCATCAGAAAGATTCCCATTCGCAATATGCCCCATCATCTCACTCCAGTTTCCGTGCTGACCCTTGGAAATATCTTTATATACAGGATATTTCTGTGTCGCACAGCCGGTCGTCATCACAACAGCGGCTAAAAGTGCCATAAGTTTCGGATTGTCTTTCCAAGATTCATTGCCCCGTCCTATTTCAGGATCCAAATAAGGAATGGCTGATTCTCCAGAATCTTGTAAGAAATCACGGCGGTTGAGAGGGGCTGGCATGTTTTGAAGGATTAAAAACAATTTCTTTTTACAGTTTTTGTAAAAATTGTCAAGTTTTTCTTTGCAATTTTCCTCAAAATATGGGATTATAGAGGTGATGACTGACTTCAAGATCTTTGCCGGCTCCCCTCATCCCCACCTTGCTGAAGCGATTGCCAAATCGCTGGGGAAGGATTTGGGGAAACGAACGATTACGACGTTTTCCTGTGGAGAACGCTATGTGAAGTTCGATGAGACCTTTCGTGGCCAACATGTATTCTTGATCCAGACCTGCCGAACGGGGCATATGAATGATGACCTCATGGAGCTTTTACTCATGATCCATACGGCGAAAATGAGCTTTGCCGCGAGTGTCCATGTGATTCTCCCCTACTTGGCTTACTCCCGGCAGGATAAAATCCATGAACCCCGTGAAGGCATTTCCGCCAAAATGCTCGCCGATCAGATCTACACCGCTGGAGCCGACCATGTGATCACGCTGCACCTTCACTCAGACCAGACCCAGGGCTTCTTTGACTGCCCCGTGGATAATCTGAATGCTCGCAGACTCTTTGTGGAACATTTGAAAAATAAAAATATTCAAGATGCTGTCATCGTCTCTCCGGATGCGGGGGGCGCGAAAATGGCGAAAAAGTTTGCCGATGACTTAGGGGTCAATCTGGTAATCCTTCACAAGCAGCGTCCCGCGCATAATCAATCTGAAGTTTCCCACGTGGTGGGTGACGTCAAAGGCAAAACGCCGATCATCGTCGATGATATGGTCGATACCGCCGGATCGGTTGCCGGAGCCCACCAAGCGCTGCTCGATGCGGGGGCCAATAATGAAATCTACCTCTGTGCGACGCATGCGATCTTTTCTGGCAAAGCCAAAGAAAATCTCGATACGGCTGGATTTGAGGAAATTATCACCACCGATAGTCTCCCGGTCCCCCACCCACCAAAAAACTACCACACCATCTCGGTAGCATCACTCTTCTCGGAAGTGATCCACAATGTAGTGGAGAACAAGTCGGTATCGGCGTTGCATTTGTAGGCAATTGTCTGAACCCAGATTCGCAAGATTAAGGGATGAACCTTGATAGATTTTTTATCAAGATTCATCTTTTAATCCTAAAAATCCGGGTTCAGACAATTATTAAAATTAGATTAAAAAATAGGCGATCAGCAAAACTTGATTACCCTGATGAGTATGGACGATCGTAAACAAATCGGAGCCAAAGGCGAAGAAATCGCCAAGTATTATCTGATCAAAAAGGGTTTGAATCTTCTTGATCAAAATTTTTATACAAGGGAGGGCGAATTGGATCTCGTGATGTATGATGCTGTGCGAGAAGAATACGTGTTGGTCGAGGTCAAAACCCGGCGCTCGAATGCTTTTGGTCCCGGAGAGTCGGCCGTAACGCAGCAGAAGATTCAAAAGATGTATCAGGCGGCCCAAAAATATTTTGAACGCAAACTGGGCATTACCGATCTCGACAAACTTCGCGTTCGCGTAGATGTCATGGTCGTAGAATTCACCGAAACGGGTGTGTGGTGCCGCTGGACGCATCGGTGAGTTTGGCTATACTCTCACCCGCTATGACGTCTTATTTCATCCATACTTTGGGCTGCCAGATGAACTACTCGGATTCCGATCGAGTAGCGAGTCTGCTGGAACAAGCGGGTTTTAAAAAATCCGAAAATGTAGAAGACGCCGATTTACTGATCATTAATACCTGTTCGGTCCGTCAGAAATCAGAAGACAAAGCGATGGGCTACATTACCAATCGCAAAAACGAAAAGCCTGAACGTGTTATTGCCGTCACCGGCTGTATGGTGCGTCAGACCGGCGATCGGAGCAATTCTCAGGATGAACTTCTAATGCACGATCCGATTGATCTGGTATTTCGTATTGAGGATACGGCCCGACTGCCGAAACTCCTGGAACCACATTTTCCGACGCATGACTTTTCGGATTTTGGAAAAGTGTTTGGCGCCGGAAGCCTGGAAAACTACTTTCACATCAATCCCAAAGTCGAAAACAGAAAACAGGTCTTTGTGCCGATTATGCAGGGCTGTGATAAATTTTGTGCTTTCTGCATTGTCCCCTACACGCGTGGGCGTGAGATTTCTCGCCCGATGGGCGATATTTTTGCCGAATGTGAGCATCATGTGAAGCATGGTGCGTTAGAAATAACCCTGCTGGGGCAAAATGTAAATTCATATAAACATGAAGGCCAGAAGTGCTTCGCCGAGCTGCTCTGGAAGATTGATAGCCTGTATGATCAGGGCCTACGCCGACTGCGCTTTACCTCCCCTCACCCGCAAGATTTCACCGATGATGTGATTGACGCTTTGGCAAATATGAAGACTTCTTGTCCGTATGTGCATCTGCCAGCCCAGCACGGGAGTAACGCCATGCTGCGAGCTATGAATCGTAATTATACCGTCGAACAGTATGAAGTGATTGTGAAACAAATTCGCGATGCTATCCCCCACTGCAGTATTGCCACGGATATTATCGTTGGGTTTCCGGGCGAAACCAAAGAAGATCTGCAGGAACTGATTGATTTTGCGAAGCGTGTGGATTTTGATTTTTCCTATACCGCGATCTACTCGCCCCGGAAAAACACCCCGGCGGGACGGATGAAAGATTTATTTATTGATCGTGATGAGCAGAAGAAACGCTTTCACCAGTTTGATAAAGCGATCAAAGAGACGGCCTGGTCCCGGCGCGATCAAAAAATCGGTGAAACGCTCGAAGTCCTCGTCGAAAAATCAGAACCCACCCAAGATGGCCTGTATAAAAACACCGGTCGCAGTGCGGAATTCTATGAAACGATGTTCTTCTCCGGACGCCCGATGTACGGCCAGCTCGTCGACGTCCACATCGAAAAACGCAGCAATTATTTTCTGAATGGAAAACTGCCCGAAGGCAGTGAAGGCCTTAAAGTACTGATCTAAGCAGCAATATGCGTTACTCTCTCACGAGTTTGTTCTAGAATTCTCACTACCGGCGCTTCTGGAGCATTTCCTGCGTAAGACATGCGAGAAAGTCCCAATTCTGATTCAAGTTGTCTTCCTACTTGACCGGCTTCTTCTTCGCTTTGAAAAGAAATCCGATAACAAGACCCGCTGTGAAAAGCTAAGACCGTGTTAAATCCAATGTAATACTTCCCCTGCCCCTCTTTTACAACCTTCGGTCCAAGACGAGCTGAAATATCTTCTCCTTGTGAAAGTATTGATACTTCGGGTCCGTTTTCTGAAAGAGTCATGAGAAAGTTGGTGTTTAAGAAATAACTCTCTATACCTAATTATATCACAAAAATGCACTTTTGACAAGTTATTGCGTCAACATCTGGTCGAGTATCTCTCTGAATTTAGCTTCCGGAAGACTCCCCGGAATGGTGAATTGGCTATTGATAACAAAGAAAGGCGTACCCGTAACGCCGTACTTTTGAGCAAGGGCTATGTCTTCACTAATTTTGGTTTTCATAATGCCGGAGTTGACACAGGTCATCATGGCTTTCGGGTCGACCCCAGAAGCCTGCGCAGCGGAAACTAAATCTGCGTCAGCAGTCCGACCAAAAAATCCAGCGAAATACACATCATGAAAGGTCTTGTACTTGCTCTGCTTCCCGGCGCATTCCGCGGCTTCGGCCACGCGTGTGGTGCGCGCTGACAGAGGGAAATTTTTATATTCTACCTGAAGCTTTTCGCCATAGTGCTTCTTGAGATTATTCATCGTGTGGGAGGCCGTTCGGCAGTGCCCACAACCAAAATCAAAAAATTCGATCATCTGAATATGGCTGATTTTAGGCGCGGCAGAATGATTTTCGGTCATATCTCGTTCTGGAGCACTCCCACCGCAAGCGGCGAGACCTAAAGAACAGGCGAAAACGGCTAATTTTTGGAAGAACATCGTGACTGAGTGTAACGATAGAGACTAAAAGCACAAATCAGCATGATCACACAGAGCCACTGCCCGGTGGAGAGAAAAAAGTAGATAGCATCCGGCTCACGGACAAATTCGATCAGAAATCTCAAAATCGCATATCCGGCAAAGAAAACACTGGTCAGTAATCCACGTTTTTTCCACAATCCTTGAGCAAATAATTTATTCAATATAACAAATAAGCCGATATTCTTCATCATTTCATAGAGTTGGCTTGGATGTCGATATAGGTCATCGATGTGCGGAAAGATCATCCCCCAGGTTTGATCGGTCGGCGTCCCGACAAGCTCGCCATTTATAAAATTCGCCAAACGCCCAAAGGCTAACGCCAGCGCCAGCGGAATCACGAGCACATCGGTAATCACCCAGAGGGAGAGTTTATTTTTACGTGCAAAATACCAAAGCCAGGCAATCCCCCCGAGAAGCCCCCCATGGATAGACATGCCGCCGTGCCAAATTTTGAAAACTTCCAATGGATCGATCCAAAATATCTCAGGCAGATAAAACAAGAAAAAGCCGAGTCTTCCGCCTAAAATACCGGCTAAAAACAAACCGATGATGAGATTTTCAAAGGCTTCTTGGCTTAATGCTTTGGACAAAGACTTCTGCTGCAGCTTAAAACCCAGCTTCAGGACGAGGAAAAATCCTAAAATATAACTCAGGCCATACCATCGCACCTCAAGTCCCAGAAATCCAAACGCCACCGGATCAAAGTCCCAGATCATGCGTCAAAAAGGTGAAAACGGTGAAAACGAAAAACCTTGAGCAGCACACCGGGCAAGAAACGATGAAAATTGTTATTCCATGTTTCGACCTCTTGATTGTAGGTTTTTTGCAGAGCCAGCAGCTTTCCGTCCATAAATTCTAAATCTTTCACAAGACGTTCTGCCGGACTCCCGGGCAAAATTTTATTCTGCTGTTCAAGCGTCATAAAATAACTGTAGAGCAGCCTTGAAAGCTCTTTTTCCCGTTTAATCCGCTCAACGGGATGCTCTTTGAGCGAGGCTTGTTCGCATTCTTCTCGCAGCTCTAACAAGCGCTTTCGCTGATCATTACTCAACAAACCATCACGCCCCGAAAAGGTATGTACCAGTGGAATCATCAGCTGCCGCTTCGACAGAAAAAAGACGACAAAAAGCCACAGTTTCTGCAGATATAATTCTTGTCGATGATAATGACGATAGATCACCCGTAAAAATCCGACGAATAAAATGCCCAACATGATGGGCATGATATGAGCATCTAAAAAATGCGTGAGTGTTTCAAAAGATATTGAAACTTCCTGCAGAGGCTCCTCGATAACAAAACTTGGCACTTCACGCTCAACGACAACCGGAATCATTGCTTCTGGCTCAGGCGTTGGCGGGGTGTAGCCACTGGGCAAAGGCATTAGTGCTTACTGATAAAAAACTGCAAAGACGTATCAATACTTTTTTCGCCTAAAACACTCTGTGCTTCGCGTTTAATCGCTTTGATAGATTGATGTTTTCGCGTCTGATTTTTGAGATCAGCCGAAACATTGAAATGAGAATCCGAAGTTGTTGGCTCCATTCAGAATCTATTCTACAATCAGGTTGATGGAGGGTCAAAATATCGCCGCTCGGTTTGATCAGGCACTGGCACGTTTCGCTCAAAAAAACAGCGATTCTCGTGGACGTGAGTACCCTGAGACCCCTGATCCCAATCGCCTTCCTTTTCAGCGAGATCGTGATCGAATCATCTTTTCAACGGCTTTTCGACGCCTCCGGGGTAAAACACAGGTCGTCGCCCCTACTTTTGGGGATCATTTTCGCAATCGCCTTTCTCATACGATTGAAGTCGCACAGATTGCGCGTGACCTAGCACGCCAGCTCAAACTCAATGAAGACCTCGCTGAAGCGATCGCTCTGGCGCATGACTTGGGGCATCCGCCCTTTGGCCACAGTGGTGAGCAAGCCTTGGATGATAAAATGCGCGAACAAGGCCTCGTCTTTGACCACAACGTGCAAAGTTTGCGCGTCGTAACGGTCTTTGAGCAGCGTTATCCCGATTTCCCAGGGCTCAATCTCACCCATGAGGTCCTCGAGGGCATCCAAAAACATGAGACTTTTTTTGATCGTCCCAGCGGTGGTATTTACACGCCACATCTGGAATCCCAACTCGTGGATATTGCGGATGAAATTGCTTATCTTTCGGCAGATTTAGAGGATGGTATGAGAGGAAAGTTTCTCAGCCTGGAAGATCTCCAAAAACTTTCTATCCCCGCTCAGGCGCTGGCCTCACTTCCAGAAGACGAAAAACAAAATCGCTCTTCGATTATTCGTCGCATCATTCGACATTTACTCGAAAAAATCGTTCATGACACACAGAAAAATATCATAGAAAATAATATTAACACGCTTGAAGATGTTCAAAAACTGAACACAAAAATTGTTCTCTTTGAAAAATCTTTCTTTCAAGATTTTCGAAATTTAAAGCAATTTTTATTTGAGCGCTATTACCATGCCCCCGATGTCAAAGCGGCCAATGACCAAGGAAAGCAGCTGATTTATATCTTGTTTGATTACCTGAAAGCCCACCCCGAAGCCCTGCCTCCCCACCCCCAAGAAAAAGAAGAAAAACTGGAAGACCGTATTTGTGATTACATCGCGGGCATGACGAATCAGTTCGCCCAAAATTTTGTCGACAAAATCAAATAAGTACGCTACATTTTGGTTTGCTGAGGAATACGAAAATTTGACAAATTCGGGGAAATAATATACTAAGAGGTTATTTTCAGAATATTTCTTCTTGTCTATGACTTCTCCTCCTGAAATCTCCTCTCCCCCCCGGGGCCTGTGGTACTATTCCACCTTTGTCTTTCCCGAAAAAAATCAGCATTCCATGCAAGGAGAACACCACGCTTATGACTTTCAATCTGCTCTGCAAGAAATCTTGCGAGGAATCAAATCGTACTACGAGTGTACGGCGGAGGAAGAAGAACGTCTTTTGAAGGCCTTTTCCTTTGGGCAAAAAGCGCACAAAGACCAATGGCGAGCCTCGGGGGATCCTTATTTTAGCCACTGTGTGGAAGCAACAAAAATTCTCCTGGCGATCCAGCCCGATATTGAAACGATCCTCGCATGCCTTCTGCACGATGTGATCGATGACACCAAGATAAAGGCCTCTGAAGTGGAAGCCCTTTTTGGCCCCCAGATAAAATTCTTTTGTGAAGGGGTTCATAATATTTCTAAAATTCAGCTCAAAAAAGAACACCACAAAGAACAGCATGTTGAAAATCTGCAAAAGCTTTTTGTGGCGGTGGCGACGGATGTTCGTGTGATTTTCGTCAAACTCGCCGAACGCATTCACAACCTTCAGACACTTAAATATCTCCCGGTCGAAAAACAAAAGCGCATTGCCCGCGAATCACTCGAAATCTATGCTCCTATTGCCGAGCGCCTGGGGCTTTTTGAGTTCAAAACCCATATCCAGGATTGTTCTTTTACGGCGCTTTTTCCGAAAGTCTATAAAAAACTCTCCAAAGACATTGAGACCTACCGAAAAGAACACTTTGGACTGATTGAAAAAGCCATTCAAGAAATTCGAGCGGTTTTTACCGTGGAAGATATGCCGATTATTGATATCAAAGGGCGCCAGAAAAACATCTACTCCATTTATGAAAAAATGAAGCGGAAGAATATCACGCATGTGAGTGAAGTGTTTGATCTGTTTGGTATCAAAATTTTAGTACAAAGCCCTGGAGACTGTTATCGAGCTTTGGGGATTATTCATTCCCGATGGAAACCGATGCCAAAGCGCTTTAAGGACTACATCGCGGTCCCCAAAGCAAACGGCTACCAAAGTCTCCACACCACCGTTTTGGGATTGGCCAAAAGCCACTTACCCACCGAAATCCAGATTAAAACGCAAGAAATGGATATGGACGCCGAACATGGTCCGGCGGCGCACTGGGCGTATAAAAAAACGAAAAATTCAAACTTCGATCGCACCTACCTGGATCGTATGCGCTGGCTCATGCCGAAAGAAAAAAATCCACAAGAAGTAGCCCAACAGAACCCAGAGAAATTTTTTGAATTCATGTCTCAGTCTATTCTGACGGATCAATTATATGTCTTCACCCCCAAAGGGGACATCATCAATCTTCCTGTGGGGGCCACGCCCATTGATTTTGCGTATGCCATTCATTCTGATCTGGGAGACAGCTGTATTGGAACGCGCGTCAATGGTGTTATCAAACCTTTGGATTATCAATTGCAAAACAGTGACGTGGTCAAGGTGGCCACGAAAAAAGGCCGTACCCCGAATCCTTTGTGGCTTAAATTTGCCAAGTCACCGCACGCCCGGTCGTGCATTCAGAATGCGCTGCGCAAAACGAAAAAAATCGAAGAGGGTGCCGAGAAGCCATCTATCAATCCGGAAAAAATCATCAAGCAGACCCGTGTGGCGATAAAACCTCCCACAAAAAAATTAAAAGACATTGATCCATCTATGCTCAATGTAGTTATTGGAGGGGAAGAAGGGCTCTCTTATCGATATGGAAAGTGCTGCACCCCGAAACCAGGAAAAGACATTGTGGCCTACAACTCACGAGGAACGCATTTCATTGTGCACGATATGAACTGTAAAAGTTGTCAAAAACTTGATCCAGAACGATTTTTTGAAGCCCACTTCATCATCAAGCGACGCTTCCGCATCATGGCCAAAGACCGAAAAGGCCTTATGCAGGACTACTCTTCCACGATGTCGAATCGCGGAATCTTCATCCATGATATTAATTTTCAACGACGTCCCGGCAACATCGCTGAATGGACCTTTGTGGTGAACATTAGCTCCGATAAAGAATTCAGTGAATTGCTCAAAGAAATCAGGCAAGTGACCAATGTCAGTGAGGTAAAAAAATTGACTTTTAGCCAAAAATAGAGCAAAATAAGACCTGCTCTTTGAGACATACGGGGGTGCCAGGTTTTGACGAGGAGCCCCAGAATCTATGACTTGCGTTCACGGCGTGTTGGACCCGCCGGCAGATCCGATCCAACAAAATTAATTGCAAAAGCCAAAACTTTTGTAGCAGATGCCGTACGACAGGCTAAAGCTTTGCTTTCTCCTGCCTACGCAGTTGCTTAATCAACCTCACTTGAGCCTTGTTGCTCGTGAGTGATCTGAGATGAATGATCTCCAGAGTCTCAGATCCAATTAGGAGATCTTACGAGTAAGTCCTGATCAATCTTGCTCGGACATTTTTGATCACCTGTGTGAATTTTTTGTCTGATTTTCCAGTTCGCACAACAAACAAACCAGACTACGGACGTAGACGGGCCTAGATTCTCTCTTCGGACGCGAGTTCGACTCTCGCCACCTCCACCATCCTTCGCCCTTTAGATGAGCTTAGCCCGAAGGGCGTAGCGAATCAAAGACGAAGGATGCCCACCGAAGCTTTGTGCATAGAAAGGGCTACGGATGGCAAGCCTCTTACTGTCTTAAAATTAGATTAAAAATTTGTTGTTCATTTAACCCTCATCTAAATTTGAGGGTATGTTTTATGTCTACCTGCTTCAAAGTAAAATAAAACCAAGTGAAACTTACATTGGTTTTTCTGCGAATCTTAAATCAAGGCTTCAGGCGCATAATGCTTGTAAATCCACTCATACCAATAAATTCAAACCCTGGAAACTCAAATCTTATTTTGCTTTTGATGAAGAGCAAACGGCCCAAAATTTTGAAAACTATCTCAAATCAGGTTCTGGAACCGCTTTCCGTAAAAAGC
>Ga0075480_10001265_pt1 | contig 15938 bp, 21 predicted proteins | sample DEB08_DNA_7_FD_81590 | JGI IMG/M metagenome (GOLD analysis project Ga0075480, IMG submission 81590) | Aqueous microbial communities from the Delaware River and Bay under freshwater to marine salinity gradient to study organic matter... | ecosystem: Environmental > Aquatic > Marine > Coastal ... | reverse complement strand
TTAGCCCCGAGTGGGACTTGGTATGGTATGCGATTGAAACGGGCATCCGAACGGATGTCACTCAGAGCATGGTGCCCGAGGACACCACGCCGCCGCTGCCCATAGGCGGGTCGCCCGCGGTGCCCCTTCCCACGGCCAGCGATGCAGAGAAGTACGCCGATCTGAGAAACCGGGGAATCAACTTTGCGTCGCAGTTCAACAACATTGCGGCCATGACGCAGGAGTGGTTCGTCGAGACGCTGCGCAACGCAGGGTTCGACGCCGCTTACGCCAGCAGCGTGGTAGGCGGCGCAAACATGGACTCGATGGCGCCCTGGGTCGCGCCGATGGCCAATGTCCAACTGCCGATTCACGCTCGCCTGTCCGAACTGTCCGACAGAGACGAGAACTACGGGGAGAACCCTCTCAGCGAGCGCATGCTAGGCAACATGCCGCATGTCATCGTGCTCAACCCGCAGCAGATGGTGTCCGCAACGCAGCCGAGCACCGAAGACAGCGACCTCTTCTTCAACCTCAGCAACATCCACCCGCCGAACGCCAACGATGTGGGCATGAGCTACACGCGTGGCGTCGACGATCCGACTGGTGGGATCGAGACGCGCATCCGGGCTATCTACAACACACCCGATGGGGCTGAGTCGTTCGACGCCAGCATCCGCAGGAACGGCAACAACACCCGGTACATGCGGGCCGTTGTCCCGCCTTACCTACTAGACGCTGAGGAGTCGCTAGTCGACAACCTCATGTTCCACGCTGGCCATCATGCTGCGGCGTACATCGAGCTTGAAGACGAGACGCTGGCCATGAGCGTAGCAGATGCTCTTGGCACGGATGTCGAAGAGACTGAGCTTGGGACCTACACCGTGCCCATGACTGCTGCTGGAGCTAGGCAGCAGGGCCAGCACTTCGGCGCTGCACGCATGGTGCGCGATGCGCAAGAAGCTATCACCGGCATGCGCCTGTTCGAGGACGACGACCTCATGTTCAACATGGAGCGTGAGGTTGAAGAGCCCAGCCTGATTGAGCCGGATGCGGGCAGCTTGCTTACAGCCGAGCGCTATCAGGCCATGCTCGACAAGCTCAACTCGCAAGTCGAGACGAGCACCGAGTGGCTGGAGAAGCGCTTCATGCTGCTGGAGAAGGAGCTAATGGACTTGGCTCCGAACAAAGTCTCGATGGCTTCGCATGTCCGCCGCTGGACAGGAGCTGGGCACCTATCCATCGACCTGCAAAACGCCGCCCGCATCAAGGGCACCAGCGTTGAGCAGCTGATCGAAGAGGGGCGCAACAAGGCGAAGGAGCAGGGCAACCCGTGGAACGCAGCCAAGGAGGCGATGATCAAGGATGTGCTGGATATGCCCCCGCAGATCCAGTCCATCGTCAACAGGGTCGCCACGATGAACCGCGTGCTCGGACAGAGGGCGCAGCGCTTCGGCCTCATTAGCGACTACTACGACTTCTATAGCGCGCGCATCTGGATGGGCGACGAGAAGTCGGTTGAAGACAGGAACATCATCGACCTCACGCAAGGCATCGCAGCCCCGACCAGGGCCGGAGCCACCTTCCGTGTTGGCGTAGGGGCCAGGGGTAAGCAGCGTAGCTACGACTCCATTCTCGATGGCTGGGCCGACGGCAAGGAGTTGGCCGCCATGAACATGCTGTCAATCAGCCAGCGCGTTCACAGCGATGTGCTGAACAGCATCTCGAACATCGAGTTCCGCAATGTCATGACAGCTGCGGGCTTCATGGGCAAGCTCAAGGATGGCCGGGCACCCGAGGGAGCTGTGGAGCTGCGCACCAACAGCCCCGGACTGCGGGGCTACTGGGTGGTCGAGGGCCTCGCCAATGATTTGTCAGCCCTGACCACGCGCATGGACTGGCATAGCACGGCGTTCAAGAAAGCGTACCGCGCCACATACCGGCTCAACAACAAGGGCAAGGCGTCGGTCCTCTTCACCAGCCTGTTCCACAACTTTGCCTTCTGGCGGTCGTTCTACTTCAGCCGACCTGGGCACTTCAGTTCGACGGCCAAGATGGTGACGCAGGCCCCGGCGCTTCTCGGCGGGTCAATGCTTGCCGTCATCCCTGGCGCTGACAAGGTGCTGGGCCGGGATGCCGGGATGCGCTTGTCGATGAGGAACCCCGAGGTGAGGGCAGGCGTCGAGGCTATCCTGAGCAACTCGCCTATCTACGCACGCCTCGTGGCGAACGGCATGACGATGCCGTTCAGTATGCGGTATGGCGATGAGGCGTCTATCGACACGGCGCAACGGCGCACGCTGATCGAGAACGCCGTCACCTTCTTCGGTCCGCTGTACGGTCGCGAGCGTGCGGAGCGCATGGCGCAAAACATGCAGGACTACCGGACTCGCACGAGTCAGTTCCTGTTTGCGAATGTCGGGGCTCCGCTCAAGGCGCAGGCTGCCATCCTGGAGTACAGGCACGAGATCGCGAAGCTGCAGCGTGACATCAAAGCGGGTCGTGTCGAGGCAGGCCAAGTCACCGAGGACGACATCGCTCGCTTGGTTGCCGCCAAGATGAACGACGACTTCGGCGGCCTCAACTACCGCAGGGGCGAGAGCATTCTCGGCGGGGTGCGGCGAGCAGAGAACCAGAACCTGATGCGCCTTGGGCTGCTGGCTTCGGACTGGACGGAATCCAACTTGAACACCGTCCTCAAGATGTTCCGCCTGACGCAGAAGATGTACGGAACAAGGGCTGACACCGACGAGCAGAAGCAGCGACAGCTTGATCGCATCGAGCGGCGCATGTACCGCAACCTGACAATCAACGCTGCGTTCAGGTCGCAAATCCTGACCGCTGCATTCAACGCCCTGATGGCTGGCCTGGATGATGACGAAGACTTCTTCTCCCGGTACGAGCAGGCGTGGCGCGATGGCAACTTCAACTGGGCCAAGGTCAACATCAGCCCCGTCGCCAACATGATCGACGAGTTCTTCGGCAACGAGGCTCATCACCCCAACAGCGAAATCTACTTCAGCCTGATCGGGCACTTCCTCGATCCGTACAAGTGGGCGTACGACATCTTCCTCAACGACGACATGTGGTCGCCTCTCAAGTCGAAGGGCAGCCCCGCTGTTCGTTTGCTGACAGCCCTGGGTACGGGTTCGGACTGGAAGGGGCAGAGCTACACCCCGGTGTGGAACGCTCCGGGCAAGCCCAGCCTCATGGAGGGCCACCTCAAGGAATGGAAGTGGAACAGCGGCCAGACCGTGTACCGGATGCCTTCCGCCATGATTGACCAGTTCATCGGCAACCTGCCCATCATCGGGCAAACCGGCGTGCGAGTCTTCAATGGCGAGGAGTCGGCATTCGACTTCATGGCCGATGCTGTCGGACTGCATACCACCCGCACTCACCCTGAGAGCGGGCGCCAACGGGAGGTTGCTCCCTTCTTCGAATACATGATGCGATGAAACGACTTGCCACTCTTGCACTACTGGCTGGCCTGACCAGCTGTGAAGCCATCGACCAGCTGCTGACTAGCAGCGTGCCCCCTGCTGTCCAGCAACAGCTGGCTGGGCACGAAGAGGCGATGGAAGTTTACGACGCCGCCATCAAGCGCACGGAGGATGAGGTCAAGCTGGCACTCCAAGCCGCCAAGGACGCTGCTGCTGCGAGCGACTGGGCTGCTGCGCAAACGGCGATGAGCAGCATCGACGCCCTCGAACTGCAACACAGCAAGCTTGTCGAGTCGTACAACAAGCAGGCGGAGCAGGCGCGCAATGCCCTCAAGGCAGGCGTAACCCCTGCCACGCACGGGCTGTTTGCAATCTTGGACCCGCTGATCCCCGTGCCGCTGCAACCCCTCGTCCCGCTCGCAAGCAGCCTGCTTGTCATGCTCGGGAGCAGCCGCGCGCGCAAGCACACCAAGCGTGCGCTGCGTCATGCGCTGGTCGGCCAGCTTGGCGACGGTGTGCGCGATGTGCTGAAGGCTGTCGGCGCAAGCCACTCATCCGCTGCGTCCAAGAAAGCAGCGGAAGAAGTGGAGCACCCCGCAACTCCAACCGACCCCTCGGTTTAGAAGAAGAACGGGGTGCTCCTGAAAGGTGGGGGCGCAGGCGCAAGAGACAAAGCCTGCGCCCCCTAACCGAGGCGACACCTCAACGCAACGCCACGGTTGTAGGTGGGGACGCAGGCATGGGAGGGAAGCCTGCGTCCCCTAGACACCGAGCGCCCTAGAAGAACTCGGCGGGGTCAGGCACATCTCCCTCGCGCTCGCTGTTCACGAGGGGCTGTTCAGATGTGCCTTCCTCACCTTCGTCGGAGCGCACACTCCCCGACGAAGGTTCTGCGATAAGGTCGTTGAGGGCTTCGACCTTGGTTTCAAACTGAGGTACGCGCGCAGCGCGCACATCCTCAAGCTCCTCGGCAGTCTGCAATCCAAGCAGCACTTGCGGGCATGTGGTGCGGATTAGCAAAGAGCTTGCTCTGTAACGCAGCATCAACTGCGGCATCGTGCGATACTTGGGATTGCTGGTCCACTTCTCAGCTTTTGCCATCGCCATGTCGCAAGTGAACTCGACGCGCTGGTCAGTCTCACGCACGATTGCGAACGCAGTTACTGCAAGGCTGTCGCCGCTGCCCCTCTCCTCGAAGCAGATGGGTCCCTTGAACACGCCCGACTTGTTCGCCATGCCGATGGCGTACTTGGCCGAGAACCCTGGCGTGCCATGCACCACATAGGTGTTCTGCATGATCTCCATGACGCCGACGCCAAGGCGCTCGGCCATGTCCATAGCGACAAAGCAGTTGGCGGGCTGCCCCTGGAATGTCTTGGGGATGATGCTCGCGCGGCTCAACGCTTGCGCGTACTGCCACATCTCTTGCCCTTTGTTGGGTTGGGCAACGACCTCTTTTGTTTCGTCAGTCATGGTGGTGGTTAGGACTCAAGGGACCAGCGGGGCAGGGACAGGGTTTCAACCTTGTTGGAGGAGGAGTACCCGGTCCAATGGTTGGTGCTGCGGCACTCGGCATAGGATGCGAGGCCGTTCATGTAGAACTCTCGGCCAGCTTGCATGGCGTCTTCGTCCAGCACATAGCAGGCAACGCCATACGGGGGCAGCTTCTCGACAACGAGGAAGGCGAACATGGCGTCCTCGTCCACGGCGTCAATGCGCTTGAGTCCGTCGAGGTAGTACGCGGCTTGCGCGTGGTACTTGAAGTTGGCGGCGGTACGCGCAAACTCTTTGGGGCTGGCGTCGTAGCTCGTCTTGAGGTCGACGATGAGCTTGCGGGACATGGCGTCGGGTCGGCCACGGCAGAGCATTCCGTCGAAGTCCTCGGCTTCCCAGCAGCAGCTAACCTCACGGTCGGCGGCTTCGAGCAGCAGGTTGCGAGCGGCAGCCGAGTCATGCACGGCCGCTTTCATGGCGGATAGCTGGAGGGCCTCCTCTTCCGACACGATGGTGCGGTCGCCAGCATCGGCCTCGAACTCAGCGTACGCAGCCTTGCCCGCCTTCGTGCGTCGGTCCACCTTGGGGCAGACGATAAGCTCTCGGGCTGCCTCGTCAGGCTCAAGCAGGATCCATGCGTGGGCAGCTGTGCCGAAGCGCATGTTGGCTGTCGGCTCCTTTGGGTTGAGGCGAGCCTCTCGGAGGTGCGCCGGGGATCGGCGTACCAGCATCAAGTCATGCACACTCACGGCGTCCCAGGACAGGTAGTCCTTGAAGGGCACCCCGTGGTGTGCGCCAGGGGTGGGGGTCATCATGCCCCTATTATACACGCGAACGCAGCGTCGCCAAGAATCTTTCGGAAAAACCGTTGACCCTCTACGCGCGTGCAGCATAAGCTCCGCGCATGGATAGCACCGATACCCCCGCCCCCAAGGATCTCATCGAGGTGATCGAGAAGCACTTTGGTGGCGTTACTCAACTGGCAGCCCAGCTCGGCGTGACCGAGGGGGCAGTACGCGATTGGAAGCGCAAGGACGGCATGCCCCTTATGGCTGCACGCTTGACGGCACGCATCGCTGGCGACAACGGCATCGTGATCTTCGAGCGTGACCTGCTGAGGAGGGAGCCCGATGGCGAATGACTACCTACCCTACTTCAAGTTCTTTCCTCGCGACTACCTCGCATCTCCCTCGGTCATGCTTATGACGCTGGCAGAGCAAGGCGCATACATCCGCATGCTCTCGCTGCAATGGGAGAACGGACGGATCCAGCCTCGCCACTTGCGTGGCCTGCTGCAATGCAGCCAGGACGAGTGCGATGCGCTGATGTCAGGCTCGTTGGGCGAGTGCTTCGTGCTCGACGAGGAGGGCAACCTCTACAACGAGCGACTCGATGGCGAACGCAAGGAAGCTATGCAACTGATCGAGAAGCGCAGAGCAGCTGGTTACGCAAGGGCTCGCAAGTCCGCAGCACCTGCTGACCCCAAGGCCCCATATACAAAGGCAAAGGCAGAGGCGGAGGCAAAGCCTAAACGGAGGAGCGCCGCCAAGGAGCACGAGGATGCCATCGACGATTGGCAACGCACCAACGGGCCTATGCCTAGCGCCCTCCTCCAGGCGACCGAGGACTACCTCGCTCTACGCAAGGACCAACGCATGCCCTTGTGGTCACGGGAGATGTGGCTACGCAACCTGTCGATGGAAACCTACACCGTCGAAGAGTGGTGCGCAGCCTACGCAACAGCCACTCGCAGCGGTTGGCGTAGTGTCCACCCACGCAAGGGTGGTATGGGCTCGATGCCCCCTTCGCGTAACGGCAACCCCTTCATTGAGCTTATGGAGGGCGAGAGTGAACAAGGCTGAGGTTAGCGCCCTGCTTGCGATGCTGTCCGAGGTGTACCCTCGACGCATAGGATCGGGTGACGCAAAGCGCACAGCTGCGCTATGGTCGATGGTGCTTGCGGATGCAGCCCCTGCCCCTGTGCTGGCAGCTGCCGTGGGTTGGATGCGTAGCAACAAGCCCCATCCCCCGACGCCGGGGGAGCTACTCGCAACGCTGGAGGATGCCGACAGGGACACGCCCGAGGAGGCATGGGGCAGGGTTCGCAGCGAGATGCAGCGCGTAGGCTACACGGGAACGCCCGAGCTTTCGGAGCGTGCGCGTCGTGCAATCGAGGCCGTCGGCGGCCCATGGGAAACCATGTGCAGGACGCTGCAAAGCAGCGAGGTCACGGCCTTGCGTGCCCGTTTCCTGGAGGCCTATCGTGGCATCGAGGAGCGTGACGGGAAGCGTGCGGCGATTGCGCAAGCGGATGAGATCCTCAAGCTTGCGGCACCTATCGCAAAGGCATACCGTCTGGTTGATGCGACGGGCAGCGAAGGTGGATGCGAACCAAGCGGAGATTGTCCGTAGCTTGCGTGCGCTAGGCGCCACCGTGCAATCGCTTGCAATGGTGGGCAAGGGGTGCCCCGATATCCTCGTCGGATACCGGGGCACCAACTTTCTATGCGAGATCAAGGACGGGCGTAAGCCCGAGTCTGCGCAAAAGCTGACGCCCCACGAGATCGCATGGCACGACTCGTGGGGCGGTCAAGTGGTGATTGTTCGCAGCGTTGACGATGCAATCGCGCTAGTCACCCAGCACTTCGCGTGAGAAGTGCAGGACCGCATGCCGGATGAACGGGCTGCGGTCACGGTAGCCCATGTGCTTCATGGCCTCATCGACCACGAGCCTCTCTTCGTGATTGAGCATCACGGAAACGGGCTTGGTTTGCGGGCGTTCGCCCTTGGGGCGACCGGCGCCGGGGCGCCAGCCGCCGTGTTGTTGGTGCTTAGTACGCTTGGGGGTAGGCATACGCACGATGTACGCACACCCACCCCCATCCGTCAACCCACGAGCGTGGGATTCTTGATATTCTCCAACGCCTTGGCTACGGCCTGGAGGGCAGTATCCTCGCTGTACACGGAATCCAGCACAATCGTGTTGCCCGGAAGCGTGTCAAGGATCTTGCGATACATCGGCTTAGGGATGCTATCGAGCGGCATGGATCTGCCGAGGTTAGCGCCGGAGTCCACGAGGGGTAGCGCCTTGATGAGGCGGAATTGCCGGAACCGGAAGCTCGCAGGGTGACAAAGCAACGAGCCAAGCTTGCCGATGCGAAGCAACTCCTCGGGTTGCTTGATCGGGATGAGCATGGTGGTGCGATTGTTCTTGTCCTCGTTGCTGCGCATCGAGTACCAAGCGGTGATGCCGACAGACCATCCGTTGCGAGTCAACGCATCGGCCAACGCCACAGCAGCGCAACCATTCCAGCGCAGCTGTTCGGCCTTGAGGCCAGCGTTGCCACCCCATGCCGTCGCAATCGTGACCACGGGCAACGACCGACTGCCGCCGTCCTTCACGATGTAAGGCGTGTGGTAGTCGCCATTGACCCAGCGATCCGAGGATAGCTCGCCACCCTCGTGATGCCGACGACGCTTGCGCTTGCGTGAGACGATCAGTCCCTCCGCCTTCGCCCGCAACCCCGAGGACATCTTCTCGATCTCCTCGGCCATGTAGCCAACGCGCCACTCCTCTTGAAGCTGCGCCCAGGACGGCGTGTCTCCAGCGTACCAGTCGCTGGGCATTTTCGCCTCCCAATCGGCAGGCGTGTAGCCTTCGTGACACTCGGGGGGGCCGCACCATCCTTCCCAATCGTTGGGCTTGTCGGATAGCGCCTCCCACGAGGCGAGGTCCCGGAACTGGATGACGCAACACGATTCGCCATTGGACTTCGTTGTCCACGACTTGCGCTTCTCACGAGCGCGAGCCGTCGTGCCGTACATCTTGCGCATGAACTCGGGTTGCTCATCTTGATATCCAAGCTCCCAGCTCACGACACCACCTCGGCAACCGTCTTGCAGGACTTGATCTCGTCCGGCGTCCACGCAAGCACGGCCTCTTGCAAGCACCGTTGCACAGTCCAGCCATCGGCTTGCGCCCTCAGGTACAGGCGCTGAAGCTCACGCATCGAGATGATGCGCCTCAGCTGCGCGCTTCGAACCTCGTCACGCAAGCGTTGCCACTTGGTCACAAGTTCGGGCATGTCCGGGCACAATGCCCGCTCAAGCTTGGGATCGTAGTCAACCTCGACTAGACCGAAGCGATTGAGGAACGCACCGTCCAGCTGGTTGCGTCCCACATACACAGCCGACGGCCCGGTGCCCCAGGTGTTGGCTGCGCATACCAGCATGAAGTCCTTGTGCTTGCTGGCGAAGGGCGCATCGTCCCTGCCGGGCACAGGCAGCAAGCCGTTGGCGATGCCGTCGTTGATTGCGAGCAACACATTCTCGTCGCACGCATCCACCTCATCGAGCAGCATCACGCCACCATTCTCGAACAGGTCGAGGAACGGCGTCGTGCGATGGCGGAAGGCACCGTCTGCATCGGGTAAGCGTGACCCCGTGAAGTGGTACTCGGCGGTGCCACCCGAGAGGGACATGCTTGCGAACGGCAGGTGAAACGCCTCGGCAAGCTGGCGACCAAGCATCGACTTGCCAGTACCAGCAGGGCCACGCAAGAACACCGGGACACCGACGCGCAACCAGCCCACGCAATCGTGGAACTTGTCGTGCAACGCTTCGTCACCGGGGATCTCCCACTTGCTCATGTCGGGGCGAGTCACCTCGACTCGCATGGTGAGCGTGCCGTCCGATGCGGCGGAGGCGATGGCGTCACGAGCGGATTGCTCCGCAATGGCACGCACATCCTCCGGGCTCATCGACGAGCCGCCTTGCGTCAGCAGCTGCGCAATCTGCTGGGCCACATCACCGACAGCTGGCGATGCGGGAGCAGGTGCAGGTGCAGGTGTAGGCGCAGGGTCAGGCTTGGGGTCAGGCTTGCTGGGCACAGGGTCGCCGCCCATGGCATCCGTGTACCACCTGTCCCGCATGTCCTGGAAACGGCGCATGAGGCCGGCGTAGTCCATGGTGCCGTCCTGTTCCGGCGTTCCGTGAATGTCCCACATATACCCGGAAGGCAGGAGCGGTGCTTGCATGTGGGGGATGCGGTGCTTGTTCTCAGGCAACGCTCCGCACATGCTTTGCAGGCGCAAGCCAGCAAGCTCCTGCTGGTCGAAGCCGCTCCGAAGCTCGTCGTAACGCGCCTTGTAGAACTCATGGCCGCGCTTGAGGCACTCCTCGATGAGGTTGCACCATGTCAGGGCCTTGCGCTTTGCACGGAAACCCGAGATGCTGCCAGCCTCGGCACGACTGCGCACATCCATGAAGACATCGACCAGCCTGCTGCGGTCGGATACGCGGGACAACGCGCGGAGCAAGGTGATGTCCCGCAGGTCGCTGTCGCCGCATGACACGGGAGGGTGCGCATCCACGAACCAGAGGTTAGCCACATACTTGATAGGCACATCCTTGTGCCAGCGTGCCCATGTCATGTAGAGCCACGAGCGGTGGTCGCCCACCTCGTCGTCCTCCACATCGGCACGCTCCGCTTGCATCGGCACGCGGGCTGCCACGGTCCTGGCGCAGCAGGCGTTGGCGCTATGGATGTCGGTGTGTACGCGACCGCATCCGTTGTTACGGGACCAGTTGTTGCAGGTGTAGCGAGTAGTCATTGTGCGTCTCCAGTTTGGGTGGTTTGAGTGTCAGTCGAGTCGGGGTACTGCACGCTGCGATGTGCTTCCAGTCGGGCAAGCACGATCTGCGCAGCGAGCTGCAAGATGTGGATGTCGAGTCCTCGATCAGCGAAGGCCTCGACATCCGTAAGTGCTGCAAGCAGGCGCTCGGGAGTGCCTGCCTTGGAACCGAGAGTGTCGATTTGCATGACGGCCAAAGCCCATGCCTTGGTGTACTCCTCGGGAGTAGCCGTAAGGATCACACCGATGGCACGCTGCGGGGAGTGCATGTGCGTCAGGATGCGATCGACCAGCTTGCTACGGGCAGACTCTTGGATCGTGCCCTTGTGCATGCGGTGCTGGTCAAAGTACGACGGGAACACATCGTCCACGATCTCCGCAGACAGCCCGATGTAGGCAATGCAAGTGTCGGCCCAGCGTCCCGGATCTTCGGCGTTGATGGAGTCACTCACTTGAGCCACCCCGACGGGCAAAGGATCACGGTGCCGAACAGTTCCACATTGCACATGAACGAGGCACCGAGGTTGAACCCTCGCCCGTTGATGCGTCCGTTGTCGTCGATGATGGCGATCCACTCGGGGCTACCCGGGAGGGGCGGAGTGAAACGCACGATGTCGATGGCCTCGCAGTCGAGGTGCGCGTAGCACTCGGCAAGCGAGAACCCCTGTTCGGGGTTGTCAGGCGTGATGCCGAAGGGCTCGGCGGCTTGGTCCTCAGGGACAAGGAGTGCGAATTGCGGTGAGTAAGGCATGTCAGCTGTTGGGGTTGAGGTTGGTGGGGTTCAGGGTTGAGGCAAGAGCGGGCTGCTCGTTGCTCGGCTCAGGCAACACGGCATGGCGATGCCTGAGGGTCATGTCTGCAAGCTCGACGGACTCGAACATGTGCAGAGCTCGTGTATACCACAAGGTCATCTCATGCCGGAGCTCCCGTCGGAGCATTGCGTCTGCCTCGTCCAGCGTGAGCGGCCAGTCGAGGGCTGTGGCACGACGCACAAGGTGCTCCCGCATGATCTGGTATGCGGTGTCGTGCGAGAGCTTCATGTACTCGACACGGCTGAACGCAGGCAGCTTGTAGGGGGGCGGCGTTGCGGTCGTGTGATGCGTGTCGATGTACGCAAGAGCCACTTGCACAAGGGAGTGCAGCAGCTTGCGCTCGGGGTACAGGATTGCAGCCCGAAGCGCTCGCATGGAGGGCTCGGGCTGCTGCGTGTTGGGGTTGTCTTGCATGTTGCAATCAGGGTTAGGGTTTCAGGAAAAGAACCATCGCCTCTCGGACAAGACGCGACGGACAAGGTTGGAGGCAGGATGGTCACGCAGCATGCGTGCGATTCCCTCCAGCTCCAGCACGGAGAAGCCACGGCACAAAGCAAGTGCTTTGCTCGTGGACATGGGATGCTCGTGCACAAGGCGACGAGCTAACAGCTTCAGGCGCAAGGGCATCACGGGTCACACGCTCCAAAGCAGGAACAGCAGGAACAGCATGAAGGCAAGCCACATGCACTCGATGATTGCGCGTTCGCCTCTGACTCGCATCACTCGTCCCCCTCCCACTCGGCGGAGTCGGTGGGCCACACGCGCGTGGCGCAGGTGCAAGGTGCGAAGGCGGGCTCGGCAATGTGAGCAAGCTGCACCCTTGCGCCGCTGTCGTTACGCACGATGTCCGTGGCGCGGGGGACGCGCTTGTTCACCGTGCTCTTCCACCAATCGCGGATGGGGTACACGCCTACGCGCGTCCAGGGGAGGTCGCGCTGCGCGTCGTGGTTAGGGCTGAAGGGGATCGTGCGACCCCAGAGAGTGGCCATGGCGGCCTGGGTTTCGGTGCTATCGGTCATGGTTTCGGGTTGGTTAGGCATGAGAAAAGCCCCGACGCAGAGCGCCAGGGCTGGGAAGTACGGGCAAAAAAAAAGGCCCCTCACCCCCGAAGGGGCGAGGGACCGATCCCCCCGCGATGCGCGATCAGCCCGCGAGGGCCTCCAGTTGCGCGAGGGCCTTGTAGCCGTTGCTACGCTTCGCGATCTCCGCGCTCGCGGCCGTCACGACGCTCTTGCGCTTGCGCCCGGCACCCGCGAGCACCTCGCTCGCGATCTCCAGCGCATGCCGCTCCAGCGCCGCCCAGTCGAGATCCTCCCAGGCATCGCGCATCGCATCCGCAAGCGCGTGGCCCTCGGTGAGCAAGCCCGCATCCGCGAGGCGACCCGCAAGGCCCTTCGGGCCATCCCAGAGCTTGCGCCGCTTCGCGGCGACCACGGGCAAGCGCTCGTCGACGCGTCCGCTCGCGACCCACGCGGGGATCGTGTGCGTCCTGAGGTCGTGGAAGCCTGCCGCAGCCACGCACAGCTGCGCGAGGAATCCCGCGCGCGAACCCGCCTCCGTCGGCTTGTCCTTCGGCTTCGGCGCAGCCTTGCGCTTGGGCGTCGGCGGGGCCGCGGGGGCCTGCGTGAGGGCTTCGAGGATCGCGTCGAGCTTCGTGTCCTGGGCGTCGATGCGGGCGGAAAGGGACTTGAGAGTGAGCTTGGTCATGTGTGTGCGCCTCCGGGCGCAGCGAGAGAAACAACCTCCGCCCTGGAACAGCCCAGAGCGGCACTTCCCCGCGTGGCAGAGCAGCGCGTCTGTGTGGGCGCGTCCGCGGCGCGTGTCCGCGCGCGCGTAAGGGGGGGCGATTTCTGGCCATTCTACGCCCTTCGCGATCGCATAATGCGCATGAAGGGCGCATGGTAAGCATTTGCTGGGGGGGTGGGAAGCTCCTCGCCTCGCGTGGACGCGCCATGCGCAACTCAAGTCCAGCAACGAGCGGGCGAGCCTGGGTGTGGCCGCGCACCCCCTACCCCCATACCCACCTCCCGATCGGCAACGGCACCGGGTCCCATCACTCCCCCCGCTGTCTCTCCCCCAGCTCAGCGGGTCCCATACATTTGGATTACAGAATTTTCCAGATGTCGAGCTTATGCTCAGCATGGCTGAGGCGCACAAAGAGCAAGAGAGCTCCCGTGCTGCTATTACAGCGCGTCCCTCTTACACCAACGCGGGCCGAACCCCTGGTCCGGTGCGTCTCAGTCGCCTTCGGCTACGCGCATGGCAAGGACAATGTCCTGGCCTTCGTCAGTAAGCCACAGAGAGCCGTGTGGGCGCTGACCGTCCTGGCGCGGCTCCTTAGTCACCCAGACCCACTCGCGCGTCACAAGGCCTCTCAGGGTCTGCCTGGGGAGGGACTCCCCTTCGGTCTCTAGCATGTGGGGGCTGTACTTGTCCCCGGTCTGGTATGCGCGGCGGTCCTGAACAGAGCGCCCCCTCCACAGTCCGTAGAGAGTACGCATCAGGCGAGCGGTCCGTTCCTCTTGCTGCGCAGTCATAGTCAGAGTAAGATACAGAGGCAGAGCCCCCCCAAACCGCCCGGGCACCCTAGCATGTGCTCAGGTCATTTGGCAAGCTGGTCCTATGACGAATCACCATGGACGGAAGAAGCGCAAGCAGCTCTGGCTCCAAGCGCAGGCCCAAGCGGCTATTGCGGTTGCCGAGCAAGCTCAGGAGGCGGCTAACGCCGCTATTGCTGAAGCTGCTGAGGCGACTGCTGCAGCCGAGGCCGCTGCCTCCGATGAGGAGCCCGCAGACGGCACCGTACTGGAGGACCCGTGGTCTGAGTAATGGGAGCCGCTCGCAAGACCCCGGCAACCGCTGCCGCTGAGCTAGACCGTGGCCTGGGCCCGCACAAGCGTGGTCCGAGCCTGGGAGCTGCGCTCAAGCGCTACCTCCGCGAGAACCCGGAGTACCTGGAGCAAATCGTCATGGGCATGGTCCACAAAGCCCGTATGGGCGACCACAAGATCCTGGAGATGCTCTGGGACCGGATTGACGGCGCCGTCGTCAAGAAGGCGGTGGTCGAGACCGAGCACCATGTGAAACGCTACGGCTTTGCTGAGCCTCGCCTTCTTAGGCCCGAGGAGCCAGATGCCGACGCCTAAGCGAGGGCTGTACGCCAACATCAACGCCAAGCGGAAACGCGGGGCCAAGATGCGAAAGAAGGGCCAGAAAGGCGCCCCGACAGACAAAGCGTTCCGCGATTCAGCTAAGACTGCAAAACCCCGTCGCCGGAAATGATCGACTACAGCGGACTTGCAGCTAACCTTGCTTCAGTCCTGACTCCAGGTACTACTGGCGGCGGACTGTTTGGTATCGGCGGTCCACAGGGGATTGGGTTCAGCGCTCGCAATGTTGTTGGTCAAACTGTGACGGCTGCGCAACGGCCCAGCATGTCGCAGGTGTTCATGGCGCAAAAGCAACAGGCCGAACAACAGCAGCAGCAGCAGGACACTCAAGATGCCTATAGGCTCAAGATGGCTCAGATCGGCTACCAGCAGCGCCTTGAGCAGGCCAACAGCGGGCGCAGCAAGTTCCAGCTCCCCGATATCATGTCGGGGCTGCCAGACCTAGAGGGACTGAAGCGGCATCGTCGCGCCAAGCAGCTGATGCCCCTGTCTGAGTATCGGCAACGCCTGGCTCTGCAAAGCGAACAGTTTGGTCAAGACGGCCAAGCTCTACTCAACCCATTCACCCTCTCCTGACATGCCCAAAGTGAACGGCAAAAAGTTTCCTTACGATGGCCCCGGCAAAGCGGCGGCAAGAGCTGAAATGAAGAAGATGGCCAAGAAAGCGACCAAGAAGACCGGCAAGAAGATGATGGCGGCTGGCGCTGCTGCCGGTAGTCGTGCCGCCAAAGCCCGCACTAAGAAGCGCGTTGCCAACGCGCGTACCCAGATGCGCCGCAAGAAGGCTGGTTACTGATGGCAAACGCCCTGTACGGCAAAGGCCGTGAGAAGTTCCTGTCCGGCTCCATCTCCTGGAGTTCGGACAACATCAAAGTCAGCCTTGTCGATACTGGCACCTACACGGTGGCAATCGACACGCATGAGTTCTACACCGACCTGTCTGGGGTCGTTCAGGACTCGGGCAACCTGACCAGCAAGACTGTGACGCTGGGCGTTGCTGACGCCGCCAATGTCACCTTCGGCACCGTGACCGGGGCTAGCGTCGAGGCCGTTGTCATTTGGAAGGACACGGGCACGCCTAGCACTTCGCCGCTGATCGCGTACATCGACACAGCCACCAACCTCCCCATTACGCCCAACGGTGGCGACATCACCGTGGCCTGGGACAGCGGAGCCAACCGGATCTTCAAGCTGTAAGCCGGACGGCACCTGATGGCCGCCGGGGATATCTGTATCCGCCGCCAAAGTACCGGCGGGACGGAGTACAACTCGACCGGCTGGACGGATGTGAACTACAACACATCCGTCCGGCAGGATGGAATCTATGGCGGATCCGGCACCGCGATCTCCTGCTCGGAGGCAGGGCACTACCTCGTCACTTACCAAGTGGCGATGGAGGACGACAAC